>Ga0194131_10003630_pt1 | contig 24075 bp, 20 predicted proteins | sample TA2KigO120mmetaG_FD_148631 | JGI IMG/M metagenome (GOLD analysis project Ga0194131, IMG submission 148631) | Freshwater microbial communities from Lake Tanganyika, Tanzania - TA2015053 Kigoma Offshore 120m | ecosystem: Environmental > Aquatic > Freshwater > Lake | place: Tanzania: Lake... | reverse complement strand
AAGCGCCGGGGCAGAGGTAAAAATCGGAACGACAGAACCGAAAAAACGCGGTAGAAAAAAGAAAGAAAGCGCCGGGGCAGAGGTAAAAATCGGAACGACGGAACCGAAAAAACGCGGTAGAAAAAAGAAAGAAAGCGCTAAAACCGAAAATATTTCGGCCAAAACAGCTGCCAAAAAAAAGGAAAGGCCGCCAAGAGCCACGGGTAAAGCATCGAAAGGAAAAGCGGGAAAACGAGCGAAAAATATGGCCGTAACCACTAAACCATCAGAAGCACCAGCAATGGTATTGCAGCGCAAACCGAGAAGGGTTAAAAAATTGAATTTAACGCGTCAAAAATCCACTGCGAAAAAGGGGAGTAAAACCCCAATTAAAAAAGCAGGTGGCAGTAAAAGAACCCGGATTGTGCGACCTCCCATTTCAGAATTTGGTATAGATGCAGTGAATCTCTCTGAAAAGATGAAAAACCCTGATAATTAATCGATCTAATTCGTTTTGAAATCTTAGCAGAATATATTCCCTATAGACCAACCGAAGATGTTTAGCATTGGGATAGAAGAAGAATACCAAGTAATAAATCCAAAAAGCAGGGAACTGGTATCGCATGAACAACAGATTGTTACCGGGGTGAACCTAATTCTACCCGATCAGGCCAAAGCCGAAATGCATGAGGCTGTGGTTGAGGTTGGCACGAAAGTGTGCAAAAACATTCAAGAAGCAGAACAAGACATCAAAAATTTGAGGAAGGTGGTGTCGGATGTAGCGCGCAGCATAGGATTCGTAATCGGGGCAGCGGGCACGCATCCCTTTTCTCTCTGGCAGACCCAATTGATCACCGAAAATCCGCGGTATCGCGAAATTGTGGACGAATTGCAGGACACCGCTCGCTCCAATTTAATCTTCGGTCTTCATGTTCATGTGGGCGTACCCGATAAAGACATAGCGGTGCACATAGCTAACTCTGTTCGGTATTTCCTGCCCCATATCTACGCACTATCCGCCAATTCGCCCTTTTGGGAAGGCCGAAATACTGGATTTAAATCGTATCGGTCGAAAGTATTTGATAAATTTCCCCGAACCGGCATTCCCGATCACTTCGGGAGCTATGCCGAGTATGAGAACTACGTCAAAATGCTCGTGAAAACGAACTGCATCGACAATGCCAAGAAAATTTGGTGGGATATACGTGTGCATCCGTTCTTTGACACCATCGAATTCAGAATCTGCGACGTGCCCATGAGAGCGGATGAAACCGTGGCCATTGCCGCACTTATTCAGGCGCTTGTGGTGAAATTGTATCAGCTACGACAAAATAATCTGAATTTTATGATCTACAAGCGCGAACTCCTCAATGAAAACAAATGGAGGGCGAGTCGATACGGAATCGATGGAAAGCTCATCGACTTCGGCAAAGAAGCAGAGGTGAACACCCGCAGTCTGATTCACGAACTGCTCGAATTTGTGTCGACCGCTGTAGACGAAATGGGGACTCAATCCTACATGGACTACATAGACAATATGCTCGAACAAGGCACCGGCGCCGACCGTCAGGTAGATATTTTCACGCAAACCAAAGACCTGAAGGCGGTAGTTGACTATTACGTGGAGCAAACCGTAGCGGGACTATAACCAAATTAACGTGTATTATAGGTTGCGCCCGGCGCGTTTCGCATGTTGACCGAAGAAGAAGTACGTCCCGCTCGGGTTGCCATACTCGATATGTACGACCGTGCCCCCAACCTGGGTATGGACAGCCTCCGGAATATGCTCAAGAAATTCGGGGATCAAATCGAATGGGACGAGTTTGAAGTCAGAAGCCGCCGCGAACTGCCTGGGATCGAATACGATTTGTATGTATCGACCGGTGGCCCTGGCTCACCCCTACTCGCTGGTCACGGCTGGGAACTCGGATACCGTGAACTGCTCGATCGGCTGTGGACACACAACCAAAACCCATTGAATCGACCGAAACCCGTTTTTTTCATCTGCCACAGTTTTCAGATGCTCTGCCAGCACTTCGGGCTCGGCACTGCATCCCTCAGGAGGAGTCCATCCTTTGGCATATTTAACGTTCACAAAACCCAGTATGGAGTGCATGACCCCCTCCTTGTGGGACTCCCCGACCCCATATGGGCGGTAGATATGCGCGATTGGCAAGTGGTGCAGCCCGACTTCGCTGCATTCGAACGCTTCGGTGCCAGAATACTGGCCATAGAACGCATGCGTGACCACATCCAATACGAGCGCGCCCTTATGGCCGTCCGTTTTGGCACCCATTTTTTCGGAACACAGTTTCATTCGGAGGCAGATCCGGCCGGCATGATGCATTATATGGATCAACCCGAACGAATCGCCAACATTATCCGCCAACACGGAGAGGCCACCTATCAGGATATGCTGCAGAAATTGAACGATCCTGATAAACTCGAGCAGACCTTTCGTGGTATCCTCCCCCGATTTCTTGAATTGGGACTCATGCAGGCTCAGGAGGCCTGACTACGAAAAACTTGCGACAAAAGATCAGGCAACCAACCGACCTGAGAAACCGAAAACATGAAGACCACAGACCTCGCAGACCGAAAATCTGGAAAACAACTGGTGAGACTCACCGAAAAACAGGGAAACTACAGACCCATCACACCAAACACCAGGAAAACAACAAAGTCCGCGCATCGAAGACCGATAACCTAAAGACCCAACATTCATGATCCCTGAAATTCGCGGGCACATCAACCAATTCTACACGCCCGGGCACTACACGCGACTGCTAGACGAATTAAAGATACGGATCGGCGAAGTACCCGATTTTCGGGTAGCAGAGAGTCCTGTTTTCGTGCCGGCAGACCTCACCCACAAGCTCAAGCAGGCCTGCAAAGATATTTGTAGTCAGCTCCTCACCCCTGAATACCTGAAGGAAAGCCATAAGGCCGTGCCCCCCCATCAGGAAGTGCCCGGATGCACCGAATTCCCCGAACTACTCGTGCTCGATTTTGGGATTACCCGAACGGAGGGCGGGCACCTACACCCGATGCTCATCGAACTGCAGGGATTCCCATCGCTGTATGCCTACCAGTCAATCCTGGCTCAGTCCTACCAAAAAATCTGGGGGCTTAATGATTCTGGCACTCCGTATTTATCGGACTATAGCCACGACACATATTTGAGTCGACTGAAAGGGGTCATCTGCGGAACCCATTCACCCGAAAATGTTGTGCTGCTCGAGATCGACCCGGGCCATCAGAAAACCAGAGCTGATTTCTATGCCACGGAGCGCTTGTTCGGTGTAAAAACACTCTGCCTGAGTGCCATTCGCCGCTCCGGACACGGGCTCTACTATGAAAAGGATGGTAAATCGGTGCCTATATACCGGGTCTACAACCGCATTATTTTCGATGAAGTCGAACAACGGCCCGAATTCATCCGCGATTGGAATCTGCTCGACCCGATCCAAGCTGAGTGGGTGAGTCACCCCAACTGGTTCTTCCGCCTGAGCAAATTCAGCCTCCCCTTCCTACAAAGCCCGTTTGTGCCCGAGTCCCATCTCCTCAGCCAAATCACTCAAGTGCCCGATTATCTGGGCGATTGGGTGTTGAAACCCCTATACTCCTTCGCCGGAAGTGGGGTTCAGGTGGATGTTACCCATGAAATACTAGAACAAATCGAACATCGCAAACATTTCTTACTGCAGCGCAAGGTAACCTACGAGCCCGTGGTGAACAGTAGCTCAGGAGGTGTGAAAGTCGAAATCCGGATGATGATCTTCATCGATTCAAAAAGCCGAAATCCTGAAATCATCACCAACCTCGCTAGGTTTAGTCGCGGCAAGCTCATCGGTGTGCGCTACAATGAGGGGCTCGACTGGGTGGGGGGCAGTTCCGCGTTTTTTTTCCGGTAGAACCGTCCGAATCGGAAATCATCCTATCATTACCGAAACCTTATTTCGGAGCATCCACACCATACCTAGGGATTTTTCCAGTTACAGTAGAAAAAAACTGCTGGATAATGCGCATATCGGCCTCAATATGGCCAGTCGGATGCAAAGGCGGTTCGAACCGCAACTCCTTCCGCTTGAAGTCCATCCCCACCATAATAATCGGCACTCCGGCTCCTACCGCCATGTGGTAGAACCCGCTACGCAGTCGCTCTGCCTTTTTGCGCGTGCCCTCGGGCGAGAGCGACAAAAAAAATCGTGGATGCGTTCGAAACAGCTTTACCACCACTTCTACTATACCCTGACTCTGGCTTCGGTCGACCGGGTAGCCACCCAACCACCGGAACAGCCATCCAAAGGGCCCCTTAAACAAGCTATCCTTGCCAATAAAGCTGATGTCCTGCCCGAGCACGTTGCGCGACAGCACCCCAATTAAAAAATCCCAGTTGCTGGTGTGTGGGCCCACCACAATGATTGCCTGAGGAACCTCAACCGGAAAGCGACCCACAATTCGCCAGCCCATTATCCAGTGAAAAATGAACTTGGATATGGCTCTTTTCATGGCTTCTCGATTAGGTCAGTGACCCCCCCAGATACAATGAACTTCATGTAAGCGGTAGAATCTACGTCAACCTTCTCGACCCGTTTGGCATCCACAAAAAACAGATTTCCTGAAAAATTGTAGGAATGGGGAAGATAAACCGCCACCATTCCGGGCTTGCCCAACAGGGCGAGATCGGGTTGGGTGAGGAAGCCCGGTTTGGCTGTTCCGTCCATGAAATGTACGAGGATTGGCTGGTTGAATTTCCGCTTGTCGCCCACAAATGCCTCCATCAGGTCGCGTATGGAGGTATAGATTAATTTGATGAAGGGGGCGCGGGTGAGGATGCGTTCGATGAGGTCGAGCAGGGGGCCAACGAGCAGGTTGGAGCCCAGAAATCCAATCAGGGTGATGCCCGCCACAGTTGCCAGCAGGCCAAGGCCGGGAATTCCAAGATTCAGCCAGCCATCGAACAATTTGAACAAACGAGCAACCACATATAGCGTGGCGGCAATTGGGGCCACAAGCAGCAGCCCGTTGAGGAATGACTTGAACAGGCGCATTCCAATCCGCTTTAAATGTCTGTTTTTCATATCATTTGGCTACTATTAAGCTTTTTATTTCGATTTCCTGAACGAGGCCTTCCGCTACTGTTTGATGGTTCATCGGAGGCGGGCCAGCACAACAATACCTGTTTCATGGCTTCGAGTTGATGGTTTAGTTCCAGTTGCTCGGGTGGTGGCACGCGGTCGGGGCAATCGCTGAGTCCGCACCGCTCGCATGTTTGTCCCGCCACCTGCACAGGAATCGCTGCGTCGTTCCAGAATCGGACTACCTTCTTGAGTTGCGGACACATCTTGAGGCCGAGGGCTACGCTGCTTTCGAGAGGTTGCAAGACCGAAGACGCGTTGGCATCGGAGAGCGACATACCCGCATCGATGCGCAGCTGCCGCATTTTCAAGCCAAAAATCAGCCGAATGTTCTCTTCACGCAGGGCCATTAAAGTAAGAAGATCTTTCAAAATTCAATCACGAAATAAGCGAAAAATATGACGCATACCGGAAAAGAAATTTTGGACAAAACCAATTTCTGGCGAATTTTCGCTAAACGTATATATTAGCTTTAAATTCAGGATATGCCCACAACCACGAACATCCCTACACCTACCGAGGCTATGCACCAGTGGCTATAGGAAAAAGAAATCCACCATTTTTTGGAGTCTATGCACCAATTTGGGGAAACAAACCAACCGACTGTCGGCCCTGATGAGATTGAGAATGATGCGCAGGCTGGTACTTTTTCCGGCACCATTCAGACCCAGAAATCCATAAAATCCCATTTGTAGACCGTGAAAGTGACCCCACGAAGGGCCTCGAACGACCCGAACCTCTTGTGTAAACTCCTTACCTCTATAACCGCATCGGATTTTGGTGACATAACCTACTAAACATCGGTGAACGCATTTAGGTTTGTTTCAAGAAAGAAAAAACGGAGTTTTGCAGCATCGAATATCAAACCCAATCCGACAACTTCCTGAACCCAAACGCCCCAAAATTCTATCTTCAGAAGTCCCCCAAGAATATCGTTAATATATATTATATTGTATAATGTTATTATTATATATAAAGAATATTTCCTTTTACATAATAACCGCTCTTTTTGTAATTTTTTCTCCATGGGCACGGGCTCAGGAAGTTGTCCCTATAAGCGATTCGATAACTAGCGTATTTGTACTAACGGCCGACGAAAAACACCGCTGCGTTTGTGGGGATGCGGCGAAGTTGCAGGCGTGCGACACCTGCTTCGATGCGGCCCATCCCATTCTTCAAACTGCTTATGCTATGGGCTGTCGCAACAAGGAAATCATCAAAGGTTCCTGTTGGACTTTTGCCAATGAAGTGTACCGCCGCACAACAGGGCCCGAGGGAAAGTCCAAAATCTACCTCAAACCTAAGGGTGGGCCGTATGCGTCCGCGGATTTCATCCAGCCCGGCGATTGGATTTACCACATCAATTATTCATACCGCGGGGTCGACCACAGCGCCTTATTCGTGTGCTGGACCGACTACCAGCGGCGGCGGGGTCTAACGCTCAGCTACTACGGACAAAACCGCAAAACACCCGCACGAATCGAAGAATTCGACCTTAAAAGCGTATTCGGCATCTTTCGGATGAATGAAGAGTCCACAGCGAACCCATAAGCTTCAATTCTAAATCATTCAAAATGAAGCCAATAGTGCCCGAATGACATCAACCGAAACCAGATGAAGCCAACCCAAGCCGACCCCATCCCGCAAAACGACACCTCTAAGCGTGGACGTTCTTTCATCAGTCTGTTATTAGCCCACCTGCGCCAGTATACCACAGGCGAGTGGTACTACCCAGGTGACCAAGCTTAGTTCGCCGGACTTTTGCTCATGTTTCACTTCAGCTATCATGCAATAGAGGATACATTTCTGGCCCTGCCTTGGGTGCAGTCGATCCGGGTGGGCCTCGCCGAACACCTCAGTGAGGTCAATTACCTTTTGTGCAGGTGGGCGGGACTAGAACCGACTGAACTCTCGAATCGCACAATCTATTTTGCCAACGGGCGTGGACTCACAGTGATTGAGGGTTGCTCCGGATTCAAACAATTGTTGCAAAGTGCTTTCCTGTTAATCCTCTACCCCGGAAATATGTGTCACATACTGTGGTTTGTGCCCAGTGCCTTGCTAATTGTGCATGCCGTGAATGTATTTCGCATAGCATTCCTGACCGCCTGGTCGGGACTGGACTGGCCCTTCTTGCAGTGGATGCACGACTACCATCTCCGCGGCCCCTACTTTCTGGTCATCTTCTCCCTCTGGTATACCTGAAATAAGAGCAGGAAACGCCCCGTAGTGGCTAAAAATGAAAAGCCAGGAGAATGAATCGGAAATAATCGGCAAATCTCAGTCAACCGCAACAAGAATTTTTATTTGTAACGAACTTTGCGCCCCAAATCAAATGGAATTGTCCAATTCAATCGAGCATTGTAGTCCACGCACGCACATTTTGATCAAAAATGCGCGTTTGAACAACCTGAAAGGCATCGATTTGGCCATACCGCGGGGTCGTTTGGTGGTTGTGACGGGCCTGTCGGGCTCGGGCAAATCGTCCCTCATATTCGATACCCTTTATGCCGAGGGGCAACGCCGCTATGTGGAGAGCCTCTCGAGCTATGCGCGTCAGTTTTTCAACCGCATGAAGAAACCGGAGGTCGATTTCATCCACGGAATTTCCCCGGCGGTAGCCATTGAGCAAAAAACAGGGGGGAGGAATCCCCGTTCGACTGTGGGCACAACCACAGAGATATATGATTATCTGAAACTTTTGTATGCCCGGATCGGGGAGACCCATTCGCCCGTAAGTGGGGCGGTTGTGAAAAGGCAAACTGTCGACCAGGTGGTGGGGGAAATTCTGGCCCGGCCCGACGAGCTGACCTGCGAGATCCGTTGCCGGCTGGTGCGCCATGAGCGCCGCAATCTGTCCGACGAATTCAAGGTACTATTGCTGAAAGGCTTTTTACGGGTTCGTATTGACGGGGCACTGTTCCGAATCGAGGACTGGTTTTCGGAACATGGCGGATTGAATGCTGTATTACCCCATTCCGGAGCGAAAAAGGGGCAGTCCACGATCGAAACATCGTCCGACCTTGTAGTGGAGGTGGTGGTGGACCGGGTAACAACCGATCGGAGCGATGAAGACCTCCGCTCGCGCTTATCAGACTCCGTACAAACCGCTTTTTTCGAGGGGCATGGCTCCTGCCTGGTCGATTGGGGTGATCAGATGCTGACCTACAGCGATCGTTTCGAAGCAGATGGACAGGTCTTCGAAGAGCCATCGGTGAACCTATTCAGCTTTTCCAACCCCTACGGTGCCTGCCGCCGATGCGAGGGATTCGGCACCATCATCGACATCGACCCGGATCTGGTGGTACCCGACAAAAGCCTCAGTGTTTACGATGGATGCATCGCCCCCTGGAAAGGCGAAAAAATGAGCGAATGGCTCAAACCCCTGGTGCGGAACGGAATCAAATTCGATTTCCCCATCCACCGACCATACCACCTGCTCAGCGAGTATGAAAAAGAGTTATTGTGGACGGGCAACAGCTGGTTTGAGGGCCTCCATGCGTTTTTTGCCTACCTCGAGCGGGAATCCTTCAAGATTCAGTATCGGGTGATGCTGTCGCGCTACCGGGGCCGCACGATTTGCCCGGAGTGCAAAGGCAGCCGAATCCGGAAAGACGCAGGCTATGTATACCTGCCCACGGTCGACGGGCAAGTCTCCATGAACCTCCCCGACCTCACCCTGCTGCCGGTCGACCAGGCACTGCATTTCCTCAGCCACCTTGCTCTTCCCCCCACCACACGCCAGATTGCAGATCGACTTCTCAAGGAGATCACCAACCGCCTGGGACTTTTGTGCGAGGTGGGATTGAGTTACCTGACTCTGCATCGCCCCACGCAGACCCTGTCGGGTGGCGAATACCAGCGGATCCGCCTTGCTACCTCGCTGGGGAGTACCCTTGCCGGTAGCCTGTATATACTCGACGAACCCAGTGTTGGGCTACACGCACGCGATAGCGCCCGCCTCGTGGAGGTGTTGCGCCGCCTTCGAGATGCCGGAAACACCGTGGTGGTGGTGGAGCACGATGAAACCATTATCCGGGCGGCCGATCACCTTATCGATATTGGTCCCGCCGCAGGTAGTCGGGGTGGGCAGTTGATCTACCAGGGCGACTACTCCGGCCTGCTGGCCTGTGCTGATAGTCCGACCGGTGCCGCACTTCGTGCCCTGGAATCGGAACACGCTATGCCCACCCGGTCTGCCTGGCATACCGGCATTACAGTGCACGGTGCACGGGCTCACAACCTGAAAAACCTGACTGTTACCCTACCGCTGCACTGCATCACTGTGATTACGGGAGTTAGCGGATCGGGAAAATCAACTTTAATCAAACAAATCGCATACCCGGCTATGCTGCGTATGCGGAATGAGTCGTCGGAAAAGGCGGGCGATCATGACCGAATTGAGGGTCCTGTGCAGCGCCTGCAGTTAATAGAACTGGTGCACCAGGACTCGATCGGCAAATCGAGCCGTTCGAATCCGGTCACCTACACCAAAGCCTACGACGGCATTCGTCAATTGTTCGCAGCCCAGCCAGCCAGCCAGGCAATGGGCCTTGGGACCACCCATTTCTCGTTTAATGTCCCCGGCGGTCGCTGTGAGACTTGCCAGGGAGAAGGCACGGTAACCATCAGCATGCAGTTTCTAGCCGACCTAACCCTGCCCTGCGAAGATTGTGGCGGTATGCGCTTCGGATCGGCCGTTTTGGGGGTGCGCTACCGCGAGAAAACGATCTACGACGTTCTTTGTATGACGGTGGACGACGCTTTGTCGTTTTTCCACGACCAGAATTCAGTAGTCACCCGACTCAAGCCTCTGGCCGATGTGGGGCTGGGGTATATGTCACTCGGACAATCGTCCAGTACCCTTTCGGGTGGTGAGGCGCAACGCATGAAGCTGGCCAGCTATCTCACCCACGGTCAACAAGCACGCAACGCATTGTTTATCTTCGATGAGCCCACCACCGGTCTGCACTTTCATGACGTGCGTAAGCTGATGGAGGCCCTTAAGGCGCTGCAAAAACTGGGTAACTCGATTTGGATTATTGAACACAATCCGGATGTAATACGTGCGGCGGATTGGGTCATTGACCTGGGGCCTGAAGGGGGCCTCGACGGTGGACATTTAGTGTTCGAGGGCACCCCGGAGAAACTAATGGAGTGCCCTGAAAGCTACACCGGTAAACAATTGTCTGGCCTCCAGGCTACTTGCACATTGGCATTGAGCCTCAAGGCTTCTGGCTCCTAGGTAATGTGTAATTTGGCTTTTGGCAATGGGCAACCAGACTATTGGCACCAAGTCAAAAGCTACCGGGGATCAAGTTAGCTCAAAATAGGGATTTTCCCCGGTTTTGGCTTGTGGGTGTAAATCGATTCCCGGCGGATTTCGTAACACAAAAGAATTTCAATATTTTCTGCCAGATGCAGCTTCATTTTACCTGTTTCGTATCATTTTTGGCGCATTTTCGGGCGTTTCTTGTTCGTTCTTGCGTTGTTTGCACCGCTATGCTGACGGTTTTTGGAAGCGCCCTTGTGGGTATAGAGGCCATACAGATTCGGGTGGAGATCGACCTACACCCGGGTGGAATCGGATATCATTTGGTGGGTCTGCCGGATAATGCCGTGAGGGAAGGCCTTTACCGCATACAATCGGCCCTGCGCCATACGGGCTACCCAATGAAGTACCAAAAGTATGTGATTAATATGGCTCCGGCCGATCTGCGCAAAGAGGGAGCAGCGTATGACCTGTGCATCGCCACGGGTGTACTGGCCATAACAGGTTACATTCCGGAAGGGGGTATTTCGAACTATATCATCATGGGTGAATTGTCGCTTGACGGTCGTATTCGTCCCGTCCGCGGTGCCCTATCCATGTCCATTTCAGCTGCGTCACAGGGATTTAAGGGGATCATTCTTCCGGCAGAAAATGCACGGGAGGCGGCCCTGTCTGAGCATATCGCCGTATATGGATTAAGTCATCTGGGTGAACTGATTGAATTTTTCCGAAATCCGGGATCGATGGAGGTGGCAGAGCCTATTCCCTTTGAAGCCGAAGCCGGAGCGCAGAGCGGTTTTGGAGGTGATTGGTCGGACATCAAAGGGCATGAGGGGGTGAAACGAGCGCTGGAGGTGGCCGCCGCCGGCTTCCACAACGCCCTGCTGGTGGGGCCGCCCGGGACCGGAAAAACCATGTTGGCGCAACGCATTCCGGGCATTATGCCGCTCCTTACTCCAGACCAGGCACGCACTTGTCAGCAAATTCTTTCCGTGCGGAATCCGTCTGCTGGGTCTACTCTGCTCAGCGGCAGAAGGCCGTTCCGCAGTCCCCACCACAGTGGAAGCGGCATCGCCCTCGTGGGCGGTGCGAGTCCACCCCTGCCGGGTGAGGTGAGCCTGGCCCATCAGGGAGTGCTGTTCTTGGACGAACTGCCTGAGTTTAGTCGCACCGCGCTGGAAATGCTGCGGCAGCCCATGGAGGATGGGGTCATTCACCTCAGTCGTTCCCGACATTCGATCACCTACCCCGCCCGATTCGTGCTGATTGCCGCCATGAATCCTTGTCCGTGTGGCTATTTCACCCACCCAAGCCGTCCCTGCACCTGCAGCCCAATGTCTATTCAACGCTATCTTTCAAAGATCAGCGGCCCACTCCTCGACCGGATAGACCTTCATCTCGATGTGGATGTACCCCATTTCGATGAGTTGATGGGCGCTGGCACTGTGGAATCGACCGAAATGGTGCGTCGTCGGGTAATGGCAGCCTGGCAGCGACAAGTGGAACGGCATGCCCCGCGCGCAGTTGTAGCCAATGCTCATCTCCATGCAGCGGATCTGGAGCGATTCTGCCGTCCCGATACCCAGGCTCTTGCCTTGCTGCGGAAGGCCTCTGAGCCGCTGCAACTCAGTGCCCGGGCGCACCAGCGGGTAATGAAAGTGGCGCGAACTGTGGCCGACCTCGACGGACGCCCCCAGATTACCACAATCGATGTGGCGGAAGCCCTTCAATACCGAAGTATGCGCACCACCCGATGGGGAAAAGCCGCATGATGACCTTAGCTTATCCTGATTTTATACGACGCGACCTTATAGCAGCATTGCCGCAACAATTGTCACTCATTACCCGATCGATATTTCCCGTCTTTTACAAAAAACCCATCGGTTCTTTGATTTCTCGGTTCTGCAAAACCCACTTTAATGGGCTTCCAGCCAATTCTCTCCGACGCCGGCGTCCACCACTACCGGAACCTTCAGCGGCAGGGCTTCAACCATTTCCCGGCAAACCAATTCCCTGACCGCCTCAAGTTCGGGGCGGTAAACGTCGAAAACCAATTCATCGTGCACCTGCAGAATCATGCGCGATTGAAATTGTGCGCGCCGCATTTCATGGTGGATGCGGATCATCGCCATCTTAATCATATCCGCAGCCGATCCTTGTATGGGGGCGTTGATGGCGTTTCGTTCGGCAAATCCACGGAGGTTAGCGTTGGCCGAGAGAATGTCGCGGATGTAGCGTCTGCGACCCATGAGGGTTTCCACAAAACCCCGGCTGCGGGCCGATGCAATGATTTCGTGCATGTAGTCTTTTATGCCCGGATAGGCTGCAAAGTACTGGCTAATGAGGTCGGCGGCTTCCTGCCTTGGGATTCCGAGGCGTTGACTCAGACCAAAGGCTGAGATTCCATATATGATCCCAAAATTGACCGTTTTGGCCTTCCTTCGGAGGTGTTCGTCGACCTTATTGGGGTCGATTCCGTAAACACGGCCGGCTGTGGCTGCGTGGATGTCGAGACCGTCAGTGAAGGCCTGCATCATATGGGGGTCACCGCTCACAGACGCCATGATTCTCAACTCAATCTGGCTGTAGTCGGCCGACAACAAGCAATGGTCGGGGTCACGGGCCACAAAGGCCTTGCGGATTTCCCGGCCCTTTTCGGTCCGGATCGGGATGTTCTGCAAATTGGGTTGGTTGCTGCTTAAACGGCCCGTGGATGCCACCGCCTGGTTGTAGGAAGTGTGCACCCGTCCGGTTTGGGGGTGGATAAGGTTTGCGAGGGCCTCGGTATAGGTAGAGCGTAGTTTCTGCGCCTGGCGAAAATCGAGGACGGCACGTACAATCGGGTGCCGAGCGGCCAGGCCCATAAGCACCTCCTCGTCAGTTTTATATTGTCCACCCGGCGTTTTCTTAGCCTTGGAATCGAGGCGTAGGGTACCGAACAACACATCACCCAGCTGTCGCGGGGAGGACAGATTGAATTTCATCCCGGCAAAGTCGAACACTTCCTGCTCCTTTTCCTGGATTTCACGGGCGAGGTCGGCCGACAAATCCCGAAGCACGGCCGGGTCAACCCGCACACCCTCCCATTCCATCGAGGCCAATACGGGTACCAGCGGCACCTCCAATTCGGTAAATAATTTTCCGACCCCTTTTTCTTGGAGCATGGGACTAAACTTCCGATAAAGCTGAAGCGTCACGTCCGCATCCTCAGAGGCATACCGAGCCACAGTTTGTGGGTCCACGTCGCGCATACTGCGTTGACTGCTGCCTTTTTTGCCGATCAGTTCCGAGATGGGTTGTGGACTATAATGCAGATACACCTCACTCATATGTTCCATATTGTGGCGTGACTCGGGGTCCATCAGATAATGGGCCAGCATGGTGTCCCAGAGGGTTCCGCAGATCTCAACCCCATAACGCCGCATGATGTGGAGGTCAAACTTCAGATTTTGCCCCACCACCCGCACATCCTCTCGTTCAAAAAAAGGCCGAAATTGGTCAACCACCCGTGCGATTTGCGCCTCTTCCGTACCACAATACACATAATAACCCGTACCCACACTGAAGCTGAACGACATCCCCACCAGCTCTGCAGTAAGCGGGTCGAGGCCTGTGGCCTCGGTATCAAACGAAATTATCTTTTCCTGTAGGAGCCGTTCTACAAGCGCCTGTCTGGAGGGCTCATCATTAACGAGTTGATAGTCGACCTTCACATCGGCCATAGTGCGACAGGGCTTCGACCTGGGTAGGGTGTGAGGCGATGCATGAGTATCAAAGAGCCCCGGCACCAACCTGCTCCCCATTTCGGGGTTCGAAACATCCCCTTCGTAGGCAAACAACTCCATTTGATATCCCTGAGGAGCCACTTCTCTTGGGATTGCGGTGGGATTTGGTTCGTCAACGACTCTGTTTGGTGTTCCTCCGCCCAACAAATTCTGCACCCGTTTCCAAAGGGTTCTGAACTCCAAATCGGTGAATACCTCTTCTACTTCGGACAGATGTGGTGTGGTTCTTTTGAGCTCGTCGATGCCTACTGCCACGGGCACATCCCGGTCAATAGTTGCCAATTCCTTGCTCATCAGGGCCTGCTGTCCGAACTCCCGAATCCGCTCCTGCAGTTTTCCTTTCAGCTCATCTGCATGGGCTATAACCCTTTCCACACTTCCATACTGACCGATTAAAGCCTTTGCCGTCTTTTCACCGATCCCTGGAACGCCCGGGATGTTGTCGACCGAATCGCCCCACAGGCCCAGTATATCGATAATCTGCTCAGGTCGCTCGATTTCCCAACGGGCGCAGACCTCCGCCACACCCATCACCTCGATGCCATTGCCCATTCGTGCGGGTTTATATAGGTGTACGCGGTCCGTCACCAGCTGTGCGAAATCCTTGTCGGATGTCACCATATACACCCTGAATCCCTCTTGTTCGGCTCGTTCAGCCAAAGTGCCAATGATGTCGTCGGCCTCATAGCCCGGCAATTTCAACAATGGAATCTGCAATGCCGCCAGAATCCTCTCAATAAGCGGCAGATTAGAGGCCAGATCCTCAGGCATTTCATCTCGGTGTGCCTTGTAGGACGGGTATCGTACGTGCCTGTGTGTAGGCTCGGCAGTATCAAAAGCCACAGCCAAATGGGTGGGTTTCTCCCGCTCAATAAGGTCGATCAGAGCCATGGTGAATCCGAAAGCTGCGGAGGTGTTCAGGCCTTTAGATGTGAGCCTTGGATTATTGGCAAAAGCGAAAAAGGCCCTGAAAATCAAGGCCATTCCGTCTAAAAGAAAGAGCTTGTTTTCACCCACGGTCTTGGGGGATTAATGTGACTTTGGACAAAAAATGAGCCGTTTGGCGACCAATCGAACCTGGGCGGGTGTTGATATCAGTATCCAATTCGATGCCGAAGATGATGCCAGGTCCGGTATCGAAGGGTTCTGGACTAATGTGGCAACTAGGTTAGAGATCTTTATTGAATGGGTGAATGGGTCGTAATCTTAACCAGGACAATGCTCTGAGTTGGGGTGCGGCCGCTGTTAGTTGGCCATAAAATCCTTCAACTTGGCCTCCAAAGTAGCGCCACGCAGGTTCTTGCCCACAATCGTACCCTCACCATCAATCAGGTAGCTCATTGGAATCCCATAAACTTGGTATTCCATGGCGGCTGCATTGCGCCAGCCCTGTAAATCACCCACGTGGTTGGGCCAAACCAAACCATCCTTCTCGATACCTTGTACCCACTTCTCTTTATTGTTGTCAAGCGATACACTGAAAACCGTGAAACCATTTCCATTCTTGAATTTGGTCGACTTAAACTGATTATAGGCAGCCACAACATTGGGATTTTCCATGCGGCAGGGACCGCACCACGATGCCCAAAAGTCGATGAGCACCATTTTTCCACGGAGTGAACTCAGCGACATGGGCTTACCTTCAGTGTTGTTCATGGTGATTTCAGGTGCTTTGGCTCCAATTTTGAATCCACGATCGGGCTGCATTTGTGCGAGTGAGCGGTTCGGGTTCAAGGCCGTGAGCGTTAGAAGCAATACGGCGGCGATGAAGGTGCGTTTCATGTTTTTTTTAAGGTAAAATTTTATTTGTTATTTTATAAGGTTGGTGACAATTATTTTCTACCGAATTAAGGGTTTGTTAGTAAGTATTTTTACGTTGATGTGAGTTAGCGCTTGGCATTTAATGAATGAGCAAAATACGTTGCGCGTTAGAGTTTGGCTTTAAATAACAGGGCAAAATTTAATAAAGGGGCAAGATAAGAAAAATTCGGTCCACTAGAATCGGCGGATCCAGGAAATAAACGGAAATCGAATTAATTTATTGGGCGACTCACCGGAACCGGCCGCGGGGGAATCAGAATATGAAAGTCCAACCGCGGCAAGCTGAATGTGACCTCCCCTACGCCTCTGCCAGCGCACACCAGGCATGAGCAGACTGGCTTTGCCCCCCGACAATCGTCCGGCTTCAAAAAGCACCCCCAAACGGTCGCTCACCGCAACAAATCCGCCTGTAGACATGAAAGTTCCTCTGAGCTGGGGTTGTTCGGTTACATGTAGTCGGCCCAGATTCACCGATAGGTTGTAGCGCCGATCGCCCAGCGTGGCTGTAGCAGTTGGCAGGAATATGTTCCCTTTTCCCCCCTGAAACAAATCACCGCCAAAGAGCAGTCCCGACCCCACATGCAGATAGGGCTTGATCAGGTGTCCATAGCGGATTCCGGCCAATATGGGATTGGCAATCCATGTGGTTTGCAGGCTGGCAGTTAATCCGGGCACCACCCCCATCTGTAGCTCAGGCCCCCATAGGTTGATTAGTACATAGTGGTCTCCCGGATCGATCGGCTCCGCACTGCTCATCAGAAAGTACCGATTGGAGCATAGCGGGTCGCGCCGATCAGTGTTTTTTGGGTTCTGATAGGGCATAATCGATTCCACGGTCTGCTTGGGAATCGACACATCCCCTAGTCTTTTGGTGCGCAACACCACTTCCCATTCGTTTTCGCGGATCAGAAAGCCGTAGCGGAATTGTCCGTCGAGGAGCGTCACCCTATAATAGATATTGTCCTTTTTGTAGGGGTCGTACCATTCAAAGGCCGGGCGCGGGCTTTGGATCGAGTCGTTTTGTTGTGCCTTAACTCGAGCCGGGGACAGCAGTATCAGTGTTAACGCTAACTGAATAAAGTAACCGGTCGGGTATCTTAGATGGATGCATCGCATAACATGGGTCGGATTAGGTTGATGCAGCACGTGAAAGGTCTCTCTTTAGATTCCTTTCGGGCATGAAAGCATCGGCTTCGAACACTATTTCACTCAATTCGTGAGGTTTTGGTTACGTCCGCCCCTTCTCCCATCGGCATTCTCCACGAACCTGCGGCGAATGGTCCGCCTCCTTTTAGCAAAACCCGTACCAACATCTGCTTCAACCTTGAAAAGGGTAGCGGTATGAGACTGGCGGCACTAGATTTTCCTTGATGGTGCGGACAGAAACCCATCGCAGGAGGTTCAGCGAGAACCCTGCCTTGTCATTGGTACCTGAGCCGCGCGCTCCGCCAAAGGGCTGTTGACCGACCACGGCCCCGGTGGGCTTGTCGTTGATGTAGAAGTTGCCGGCCGAATGCCGAAGACGCTCTGTGGCCAGATCGAGGGCGTAGCGGTCCTGAGCAATGACGGCTCCTGTAAGGGCGTAGGGAGATGTTTGGTCGCACAGCTCAAGGATTTCCTCGTATTGGTTGTCGGGGTAAACATACACCGTGAGAATAGGGCCAAATAGTTCCTCGCAAAGAGTGACGTATTTCGGGTCGTTGGCCCTGATGATTGTGGGTTCGATGAAATAGCCCTTGGACTTGTCATAGCCCCCTCCGGCCACGATTTCTTGTCCGTCTTGGCGCGCCTGTTCGATTTGCGCTGTGAGTTTGTCGAATGACTTCTCATCGATTACCGCGTTGATGAAATTTGTGAAGTCCTCCACCCCGCCCATTTTCATGTCCGCCAAATCCGCCAAAATGCGGTCTTTTACGACTGGCCAGATGCTTTCCGGGATGTAGGCCCTGGAGGCAGCCGAGCATTTTTGTCCCTGATACTCAAAGGCTCCGCGCGAAAGGGCGGTCGCAAGCACATCGACCCTCGCAGAACGGTGGGCAAGCACGAAATCCTTCCCGCCGGTCTCACCTACGATGCGAGGGTAACTTTTGTAGTATTGGATGTTGTTTCCGATTGACTTCCAAATATCCTGAAACACTACGGTCGACCCGGTGAAGTGGATGCCGGTGAAGTCGGGGTGACGGAAGATAACGTCTCCGGCGACCGGACCGCTCACATACACCAGGTTGATGACTCCGTCGGGCAGACCCGCTTCACGGAAAAGCTGCATAAGCCAGTAGGCCGAATAAATCTGGGTATTCGACGGCTTCCACACCACAGTATTGCCCATAAGTGCGGGCGCGGTGGGTAAATTCCCGGCGATCGAGGTGAAATTGAAGGGGGTTAGAGCGAAAACGAAGCCCTCCAGTGCGCGGTATTCGAGCCGGTTCCAGGTGCCGGGCGAACTCTTGGGTTGCTGCCTATAGATCTCGGTCATGTATTGCACATTGAAGCGGAAAAAGTCGATCAACTCACAGGCGGAATCGATCTCGGCCTGAAAGGGATTTTTGCTTTGTCCGAGCATGGTGGAAGCGTTCAGAATATCGCGGTACGGGCCGGCAAGCAGCTCGGCCATGCGCAGAAATACCCCTGCTCTTTGTTCCCACGGCAGTCGTTCCCATTCGTTCCGCGCCTTGAGGGCCGCAACTATGGCCTGGGTAACGTGTGAAGCATCGCCTTCATGGTAGTAGCCCAAGGTATGCGCATGATCGTGAGGCGGGGCTAAGCGGCGGGTTTTCCCAGTGCGGACTTCCTTACCCCCGATAAACATAGGAATGTCGATTGACTGCGATCGGAATTCCTGGATTTTCTGTTGGAGGGCGAGGGACTCGCTGCTGCCGGGGGCATAGCTTCGCACGGCTTCGTTGCGCGCATGGGGTGGGGTGAAGATTCCGTAGGACATGGATTAATACTGAATTTGGAATGTGCGGACGGGAAAATGCAAAGATAAGGACTAATGCAGGCTGCTGCCTATTTTTGGCACATGAAGGCAAATCAACGGCTGACTCGTGATGCCCTGTTGAGAGGCAGTTGGGAGCGGGCAGAGTGGCTTGCGCTGAATGAGTCACGTCTCTTTTTTGGGGCACTCGTTATGCTCTTACTCCCAGTGTGGGCCACAGAGGGATGGTATACATTTGACGGGCCGGCGCACCTCTACAACGCCCAGTTGATCGGGGAGCTCTTGTGGGGGATCGATCATCCGCTTTTGGACTCCTTCTACCAGCTCCGTTGGCCACCGGCTCCCAATCTTGTGTATTATTTGCTGGCCGCCCCCCTCTCCCGGATATTAGAAGCGGAGTGGGTCGACAAACTCTGGGCAAGCCTGCATGTGCTTGTGTTTGGACTAGGTTTCCGGTTTTTTCTATTGCAGATCGTGGGCGGCGAGCGGTTCTCTCCTGCCGGACGATTAGCCACGTGGGCTTCCTGGGTGGGTTTGTATGGGGTGTTTCATCAGCATTTTTTCCTGGGTCAGTACAATTTCGCAATGGGTGTCGGGCTGCTTTGGTGGACCCTGGGCTATTCATGGCGCTGGCTGGCGGGAGGAGGTAAGCAGGGGGCAGGGGGAGCGGTGGGCGGGGAGGTGGCTTTGGTGGATGGCGTATATGAATTTCGAGCTAAAAATAAAGCGGGCAGCCGCTTTTCAACCCTCTGGCCGCTATCCCGAATGGGCGGACTCCTCACCCTGCTTGGGATTAGTCACATCGTCGGATTCGCCGCGGCTGGAATTTCGCTCGCAGTCATGCTAATCTGGTTGCAGGGGCGTGACCGGAGGCGGCTGTTGATTCATATGCTATGCCTATTAGCCGTTTCTTTGCCGGTGTTGGTCATCAATGTTCACTATCTGTGGCACAGCAGCGGCACAGGAACCACCCGGTTTATCGACTTTTCTGATCTGGCGTTGCAGTGGATTCGGCTGGAAGCACTTACCTCCTTTAATCCCCCTGTCGAGTGGCGACCTATGGCCAGCCTTTTTCTGCTCGGCATACTCACACTCCCCTTGGCCTTGTTGACTACCACCAGAAAGCAGTTTAGGTTGACTGAGTCTCGGCATACGGGTGGAAATGCGTGGGCGTATCTCCTGACCTGCGCAGGGCTATTTTTGTTGATGTATTTTATATTACCGGATGAAAGTCGCAACTCTGGCTATCTCAGCAGTCGACTCGCACTTATTGGTCAGCTTTTCTGGCTGGCGGGGGGTGTACTACTACTTGGCGAAGTTCCACGCTTTGTTCGGCATATTTTGATTGCCCTTCTCCTTCTGTTGTTGCCTGTTCGTGTGGCCTATTACTGGAAAGTAGAACGCAGTCTGGGCCGCGATCTGTCAGAAATCCGGGTTGCAGCTGCGGAAATCCCTGCAGCAAGTGTTGTTCATCAGGTCAATTTCAGCAGCAACTGGATGTATGAGCATCTGAGTATGTCGGTTTCCGGCAAGGACATCATCCACCTGAAAAACTACGAAGCCTACCTCGATTACTTTCCGGTGGGATGGCGCAATGAGTCGATCCAGCCTTGGATGACCCACGGTCACTTCTGGAAAAACTGGCCTCCTTGTCCCGACACGACAGAACTAGAACGACTTACAGTACCCCCACTGCCCGACTATCTGATCGTTTGGGACGATGGATCGCAATCCGATTCCCGGAACACAGAATGTCGCCAGAGGCTAAATCTATGGCTAGAAGAGCATTATCAGAATCACCATGTTACCAGATCCAGGCACTGTCGAATATTGAAAAGAAAAATCGGGATAGAACTACCCAATTGATTTTGAAAAGGTCTTATTCCAAAATCAATCCCGACTGCAGGCTCTAACGAGAATGTTGGGAGTAAACACTATTCCGCGACTGCTTCTTGCGGTTGCGAGCAGCTCCAATCGCCAACGAATCGACAATAAACCATAAATCAACTGCCTAACCACTTCTTTCCACCAAGGGGATACATGCATGAGGGAGGGATAAACGCGAACCTCATGGTAGCCCGCTGATCCCAGCAATTGGCGGACGGAGGTAGCGTTGAGCAGCGTTTCATGGGTAAAATCACCCGCAGCAAACAATTGAGGCCAGGGCGAATCCATATTGGGCGTACGAAGATACAACCAACCATTTGGCCTGAGAGCCTTTCGGATCAGGAGCAGTAATTCAACCAGCTCCGATTTGGTCAGATGCTCTATGAGGTCTATGCAAAACACGGCGTCATACACTGCAGATTTATCCGTCATGAAGGTAATGGCATCTGCCACTTCAATCTGGGCCAAGCCCGACTGCTTTGCAATCTGGACCTGCTCCTCGCTTATGTCGATTCCGTGTGTTTGATGAAATCCCAATTGATGAAGCGCCCGAATCAAACTCCCGTTTCCACATCCCACGTCCAATATCATAGAATTGCGATTCAATTCTTCCAATATGGGTTGCCACTCACGCTGAAAATGATGCGATTCGGTCGACTGCAACGAATCGGCATTCATACCACTGTGTTGGCTGGTATGTTGACTATGGTAACGGTGGTACAACAACTCCCTATATCCCATGGCCGAAAAATAAGGCGGAAGCCGCGAATTGGGACAAATTTCTTTACAATTCCGAATTATTTCGCTATACGCATCAACGCACGAGGTCTGCGGTTTGCCTCCTGGTTGCGGTCGGCGAGATTGCTCAATGTTGTTTGCAGGAAATAATCACCCGAAATTCCGAGTGAAACCTGACTTTCACCTATAAATCGGCTCAATATCGGGGGGTTCCATGATTGCCTGAGAAAAAAGTCGCCCGACACCTCGAAATGTACCTGCATCACCTATGAGCTCAAAGGGAATGCGGCACACAGAAATAGTAGCGGAGTGTTATCCCAAGGTGGCATATTAGATTTTCGATACTTCTGTGCACCATAACTTTGCGCGATTCCGTTGATGCCTAAATTGAGTCGGAATTCGGGTGCAAATCTGGGATTGCCAAACATCATGATTGCTATGAAAAGAGCCGTACAGAATCGCTGTATGGGTATTGTCGGGCTACACCGGTGAAATCAAACAATGAAATCCTGTCCTGGATCGTGTTAAGGTCTCGTCAACCGGCGATACAATAGAGTCCCGGTTATCCCCTTCGAGAGGCTTGTCACACTTGTGTCAACTCCAACCCCAGGTCAACCTGGGATAATTGATCAAAAAACCGTCGCATCCGCACGGATAAAACAAATAGTTACGCATTCCTTAATCCACAATCAGCTGAAGCGAACGCGGCGCGTGCCCTGCTCCAGCAACAAACTGAACGATGTAGGTTCCCCTAGGCCATTGGGCAACAGACCATTCCAATCGACCATCCTCCTCCCCACATAACTCGACAGGAATCTGACGACCCATCACATCCTGAACCCGCAAACTACCCGATAGGATCGGCTCATTCACCGCATCCAGGCGCCCCAAAACAACCCGATCTCGGGTCGGATTTGGATATAAGACAAAATGACCCTTCACTGACTCCTGCAAGGATGTGCTGAGCGCCCCTCTCACTACATTCCAAACATGAGCACGCTCGGCACCTCTATGTGAGGATGCCACATAAGCGGTTGCAGTCCATACAAGACCATGTGCAATCGCGGTCGACAAACCCGCGGCCTGCATTACCGAGTCCAAATACGCATATGTGAAGGTCAACTGACTATCCCCCAACGTATTTCGCCACAAGAGCGTATCGCGATTTGGCGCTGGTCCATACAACACCCAATCGAATCGTAGGCTACCCGCCGCGGAAGGACCAGGTATGCTCCAACGAAAAGTCAAATTCTGTGAACCCGATCCCTCCAGGGTTTGACTGGCTTCGTTTGCCGGGGCCACCAAAGAAAAACGGCCCATGAAGTTCTCGACAGAAGCTTGCACCCCCAGCGCAAACACCCCGCCGGGTTGACCCAACACACCCAGATTGACTAAGCCGTTCAGAGGCGATTGCCCACCCTGATAGCGCAGAGTTATGCTCGCCACCGCACCCGGAGCAATGCTCACTGGAAGAACCGACGGATTCAGCACCGATAATCCGGAACCCACCGGCTGAATAAAGGTAATCCGAATCGAGTCAGTGCCCGGATTGCCCAGTACAACTGGATACACAATCGTATCTCCCGGCAAAACCGCACCCAATTGAATCACCGAATCGATTACCACCAGGCCGTTGTGGGGCGGCACCGCGGCCATACCCCGAACTTGAGTCATGCGATCGAGAAAGGCGGGATAATCGATGAAGGGATTGCGGTTCAACTGGGCTGACTGAATATCATCGTTGCGGCGTCGCAAAACGCTGTCGGCCGGGAAAATATGCAGCCAGTCACGCAAATCAATTTCCTGCACGGCACTCAGGAACGACAAGTCGACCCCGGCCTGGTTCATGTGGCGAACGGCAAAATACAAAATGGCTGATGCCGCGGCCGTTTTGTGGGCATCGCGCGGCTCGAAAGTTGTGCTGTTGGCCTTGGAGCCCCCTGTGTAGGTAAGCGTAGGATTGGGTACCCATCCGAAGGGCTTATTACCCCTAGCCGAATTGGTGGGTCCATCTGAAATAAAAATATGGTGCAAGTCGCTCACCATCGGCTCGTTTGTAGCACCCAAACTCTGCGGCCAGGTATGTTCTGTATTCATGGAATAGGGTGCATTGTTGAGGGTGGCGGTACTAAAATCCGTTGCCGTGTAGGAAATGGTACGGCCCGTATACACGCATTCATTTTTGTAGGGATTAGCATGTGCAGGCTCCCGGCCATTCACCTTCCAGTTGTCGATCGTTCCAAACATCCGCAAACGGGCGTTGTTGGTGCCGCTGTAGCCCAATTGTGTGTAAGGCAATGAAACCCGCTGCCGCAGCGCCTGACGCAGATCCTCGCCCGACAAATTCTGGGTCGAACTGTAATATGCCCGCGAATACGATGCTTGTCCACCCAAACCCACAGAGGCTTGTCCAGCCCCAGCCCCAATCAGCAACGACGACACATTATATATGTTGTGGCTAGGCCTAAACCGAATCGGAATTCGTGTGACCCGCCCCGGCGGCAATATCAATTC
>Ga0194131_10003629_pt1 | contig 24078 bp, 22 predicted proteins | sample TA2KigO120mmetaG_FD_148631 | JGI IMG/M metagenome (GOLD analysis project Ga0194131, IMG submission 148631) | Freshwater microbial communities from Lake Tanganyika, Tanzania - TA2015053 Kigoma Offshore 120m | ecosystem: Environmental > Aquatic > Freshwater > Lake | place: Tanzania: Lake... | reverse complement strand
AAACATCTACAACACATTACCTCATGTTAAAATTATAGCAATTCTAAGAGAACCAGTTTCACGTGCATATTCTGAATATAATGAAACATTAAAAACAAATAATAAAATTGAAGAATTTACTAAAGTATTAGGCGATTTTGCAAACCCGACAGGTATTTTGAATAAAAGTTGTTATTACAGACAACTAAAATTTTATTTCCAATTATTTAGCCGTGAGAATATATTGATACTCTCTACAGAAGAGCTCAACGACAACCCACAAAAAGTGTTTGACCAAATTTTCGAATTTTTAAATGTTGAAAAATTTAGAATAAATACGGTCAAAAGGTTTTCAGAGAATAAATATACTAATTTAGACAGTAAAACGAAGAATGAGCTTAGTAGATTATTTTACGAAGAAAATCAGAAGTTATTTGAGTTAATTGGAAAAAAATTCAGTTGGTAGGTAGAAATTATCTTCTACACACTCTGATACGATTCACAATAATTAGAATAAACATAACAATCAAATCGTATACATAAAACAAGATCAATTAATTTCTTCTTAGAACTATTCCGCTAGTAAAAATTATAAATTCAGATCCTTCATAAATTTCATATCAACTTTTTTGTCCATCTGTCTTTTCAATACAAGATCCTCCAGATTCTTTCTTAAATTCTCAATTTCTTTGATTTTTTCTGGATCCAAATTTTCATTTTTTTGATTATTCAATAGCAAGTTTAGTAATTTTAGATTTATATCCAAAGTTAATTCTGAGTTGATAAGCGTTCTTCTAGCAAATGGGTTTCCCTCATAATTAACTCTGGATTCAGCAGTAAATGCTCCAATACGCTTGAAGTGCAAATAACCAACAAAAACTAGTGTCGGAATTCCAATAGAACATGCAATTACGACATAAATCAAAAAGGTTGGAAAGATCATTCCTAAAGAAGGTACTTTCTCTATAACCAAATAGTAAGTAACGGTAAGAGTGTTAACACTTCCTGAAATTAATGCAAAATATGTGGACCAACCAGTTCTAAAATAATACCACATTCTACTAAATAGCGGAGACTTCATAACCAATAATACAAGCTGATGTATATCAACTCGTTGATTATTTGATCCAGTATCATCATATGATTTATTTATTATTCAAAGTGTGTGCAAATATTGAGAATCATATCCCAGAATATTACTAACTACGGAATAAAAGTTCCAAGTGATGTGATTTTCAGAATAAATCTTGCGTGGTGTGACAGCATTGATGATCTAAAGAAGATATTAGACAAACACAATAATGATAAAATATTTCTAGATTTACCAACAAAACGAATTAAGCCACCAAACAACAGATATACGATCGACGACCTTGTGCCAATAATTGAGCAATATAGGCAAATTAAATATTTTGCAATTTCAAACGTTGAATCTTCTAATGACTTGGATATTTTTCTCAAAAAAATTCCTCGCACGGTGATACTAGTTCCCAAAATAGAAAGCCCCAATGCTGTAGAAAATATTTCTGATATCATTTCTGCAATACCATCGGAAAAAAAAATAGTCATGTTAGATCATGACGATTTATTTTCAAAATTAATAAAGAATAATGAATCAGTTGAAAATTTCAAGATCTATATCAAAAAACTCGTGGACTATTGTAATACCAACAGCATAATTCTTCTAAGAACTATCGGAGTGGTTTTTAGCGACGAAGAAAAGCGGGTTTCTCAATATATAAAATAAGTACATGAGACTCGAATCGAATGTCAACTTTGACAAATGAAATATAATCAAAAATCACAAAGTTTTGTGAAAAGAGCATGGCAGAAATGCTACCATGGATTAGTAAAAAGACATTATCACTATTTTACATCACCATTAAGAGTACTTCCAGATTTTTTTGTGATAGGAGTAGTACGAAGCGGCACTACATCATTATTTCATTATTTAGGTCAGCATCAATGTATAAGAACTGCAGCTTATGATGAATTGGGATTTTTTGATGACAACTTTCACCTTGGTATGAATTGGTATCGTTCATTGTTTCCTACATCTTTTATAAAAAAGAAGATCGAGAACAAGTATGGAAAATTTCTTACATTTGATGACACGCCGTTCTATATATACAACCCATTAGTGGCTGAGAGAATTCATCAGTTATTTCCTCAGACAAAATTAATTGTAAATTTAAGAAATCCAATCGACAGAGCATATTCTAATTATGACATCGCATTAACAAAAAATGAGAAGAGAACTTTTGAAGAAGTAATTGACCAGGAAATACAATTCATAGACAGAGTTAAAGACAAATTAGACGACAAAGCATTTCTTGTCAATGAATTTTATGAACTAATATTGGCACGTGGTTTTTATTCATCACAACTCAAGTTTTGGTTTGATAAATTTTCCAAAAATCAGTTCTTATTTATTTCATCTGAAGAATTTGCACATAATACGAATAAAACGCTTGAAGAAATTTTCAAGTTCTTAGAACTTCCATCTGTAGAAATTAAAGACCTTACAAAACAGAATAAGCGAGAATACCCGAAGATGAAAGAAATAACAAGAGATAAACTCATAGATTATTTTAAGCCTCATAATGAAGAATTATTCAGAATGCTTGGTAGGCGATTTGAGTGGGATGAATGATCGAACTGTATAATGTCATGCACTACATTGAAAAATTCTGGATCAATTATTCAATACCAATTTATATGAAGTTTATTTTCGTTAAACATGGTCAGAACAATATTATGCGGTGGTTCTGGTTACATAGGTACCAAACTTACAGAAGTATTATTTCATGACACAGATTATGAAATCGTTATAGTCGACAGATTAGACTTTAAACTCAATCAAGATTTTAAGAATAAATACTACAACAATAAACGAGTGAGATTCTACCAGAAGGATATAAGAGATAAAAAATTTCTAAGTGATTTAATACGAGAAGACGATATTGTAATTAACTTGGCAGCTTTAGTTGGCGAGCCATTATGTAAATTAAAACCAGAAGAAGCTGTATCTGTCAATTTAGAAGCTGCAAAAGATCTAGCTGTCTTATGCAAGAGCAAAAACATAAAAAAATTCATTCAGTTGTCAACGTGCTCAAATTATGGAAAAGCTGCTGAATTAGTAAATGAGGACAGTGAATTATCCCCCACATCACTGTATGCCGAAACAAAAGTCGAATTGGAGAGATTTCTACTTAGTAATATTCCGAACTCCATAATACTGCGTTGTGCAACTGCATATGGATTATCTGAAGGAAGAATGCGATTTGATCTTCTGTTAAGTGAGTTTATCAAAGACGCTTGGGTATCCAAAGAGATTAATGTTTTCATGCCCCAAGTTCACAGGCCTCTGGTTCACATAAGCGATATATCAGAAGCCATAAAATTATGTATTAAAGAAGCAATCAAGATGCCCAAGGTCTTTAATGTAGGTTCTAATGAGCAGAATTTCACTAAACGCGAGATTGCTGAAAGAGTTGCTATTCATCTCAAAGTCCCAATCAAAATAGTTGAAAAGGAAGACAAGAGAGACTACACCGTTAGTTTCAACAGAATTAAAGATGAACTAGGATTTAAAACAAAATTCAATATTGATTATGGTATCAAAGAGATGGTGTCAGTATTAGAAAATAGAGAATTTGACCTTAACCAGTCAAATGTATGATAGACTTGGAATTCATACCACAATTTGTCCCATATTGGGATGATAAAGAGCGAGAATTAGTATTAAAAATTTTAGAGAGTGATTATCTAAATGAACATAAAACAGTACGAGAATTTGAAAAGAGATTTGCTGAATTTGTGGGTGCGCGTTTTTGTGTAACTGTGACCAGCGGAACTACCGCTCTTTATTTAGCGTTAAAGAGCGTCTACCAAAAATATCAACCACATAAAATCAGCATACCTGATTATGCAGGTATTTTTGTTGCGAACGCATGCGTACAGGCAGGTATTAACCCTATTTTGACAGACGTAGGTAATAATGGTTCTTTATCCAAAGGAAATGAAGAATATTTTGTTGTTCATTCAAATGGAAGACTTGGCTCAGTACAAATACTAGAAGATTGTGCTCAGGCAATTTCACACCACACAAAAAATTGTGTCAGTTGTTATTCGTTTGCAAGCACAAAACATCTGACAACTGCAGGACAGGGTGGAGCTATCTGCTGCGACGACGAGGAGATATTTGACAAATTAACTAGATTAAAAGACCTAGGAAGAAACGACAGACAGAATCTCAAACCTATGAGTGATAATTTTGAATTTTGGGGGATTAATTCAAAATTCACTGAAATACAAGCGGCGTTTGGTTTAGCACAACTAGAAAAACTTCCCAAGAGATTAGACAGATTGAAGAAAATATACAAGATCTACAATGACGAGCTGAATAACTATAAGGGAATAAAATTTTTTGAGGAAGAGCCAAAATGGTATATTGACATTCTAGTAAAAGATCCTGAAACTACAGTGTCAGTACTTAAAAAACACAATATACAGGCAAGGAGGTTTTATAGGCCGTTACATATGCAACCACTTTACAGCATGAAAAAAAATACAAATGAATTCAAAAATAGCACAGAATTGTACAACAGTGGATTATGGTTACCATCTACAACCAACTTAGCCGATGAACAGATACTACACATTTGTAAGATGATAAAGGAATCTGTTAGCAAATAAATCAATGGAAAGACTTTTGAATAACTTAACAAGAGCTCAGATATGTCCTCCAGTAATAATTTTTGGAATGAGCGAAGAATCATAGTCACTGGTGGTGCAAGCTTCATTGGAAGTCATTTAGTAGACAAGCTAGTGTCACTAGGAGGCAAGATAACAGTAGTGGATGATTTGAGTACAGGTAAGATGGAAAATCTATCAGAATCACTAGAAAAGATAAAATTTGTTAAGATGGATTTAGAATACTGTACAAAATCAGATATAGACAAGGTTTTTCAGGATACAGATATTGTTTTTCATTTAGCAGCAGATCATGGAGGGCGGGGATATATCACAACTCATCCAGCAGATGTATGCTCTAGTTTTGCAGTAGACCATCATGTTTACGAGGCATGTTCCGACACGAATGTACAGAGGGTGGTTTTTTCTAGTAGTGCTTGTGTTTACCCAACAGAACTGCAAAAAGATGTTGGTTCTGATTACAAACTTAAAGAAACAGATTCGGATATCAAAAATCTTGATGGATATATGAGCGCCGACATAGAATACGGATGGGCTAAATTAATGAGTGAAATGCAGATGAATTCATTTAAAAAACAATACGGATTACATGGTTGTCCAGTTAGATTTGTGACAGCGTATGGTCCAAGAGAGAACGAGACTCATGCAATTATTGCATTGATATACAAAGCTGTAGAAAAAATGGACCCGTACGAAATATGGGGAAACGGTCAACAGGAAAGAGATTTCACCTATGTAGAAGATATTGTTGATGGGACTATCCTTGCAGCAGAAAAAATTACAGACATGACTCCAATTAACATAGGAACTGGAAAGAGATACAAGATGGTTGAAGTCGCTGATCTGATATTTAAGATATTAGGCTGGAGGCCGAAAGAGCTAAAATTCGATGCAACAAAACCAACTGGAGCAGTATCCAGAGCATTAGATAACACCAGAGCAAAAGAGATCATGGGATGGATACCAAAATACACCTTAGAAGAAGGATTAAGAAAAACAATACAATGGTATGTTAAAACTCACAAGATAGAAGGACATGTTGATCAGAACATATTACTTGAAAATAATCCCACAAAACAAGTATAGAATTAATGACATAGTAGATGAAAAAATCACAGTATAAAATTTTTACAAGCACTGGCCAATTTACTTATATAATATGAAAAACTTATTTTTTGATTTTAATGACTTGAGTAAGATAGGTAAAAATTCGATCATCGGCAAAACGGTTAGAATAAGATACCCGGAGCTTGTTTCAATAGGAGACAACTGCATTATTGATGATTTTACCTACATATCAACAAAATTACAATTAAAAAATAATGTACATATTTCATCTGGATGCAAGCTAATCGGGGGAAGGAAATCATCCATCATCATGGAATCATTTTCTACTACAGCACCCAACGTTGTTTTGGCTGCTGGAAATGATGACTATATTTCTGGCATAGGCTCTCCCACAGTACCTGCTGAATTCAAGGGTAAAGTAACCTATGGAAAGATTCGTTTGGGTGAATTAACCATAGTTGGATCAAATTCAGTTGTTTTACCAAATGTGAATCTTAATGATGGTTCAGCTTTAGGAGCTCTATCGTTAGCCAAATCAAATTTACAGGGATGGTGGCTTTATGCTGGGATTCCGGCTAGAAAAATAAAAAAGAGAAACAAAAACAAGATTTTAAGATTAAGAGATGAATTTTTATCTAAAAATAGAGTTAAAAGATCATAACTCGCTTAGCAATACGCGTAAGAACTAATGCGAGTAAATTACTTCTTCCATTAATTCAACAAGAGATTCAACAGCTTTATCATTATTCAAATTTGTCATTGTATGCTGTCTACCCTTATTTGCAATTTTTTCCCACTTAGAATCATCACTTGTTTTAAGAAATTCTTCAAATCTATTCTTGTAATTATGTTCGTCTATGAAAATGGTATTTTCGTAATCTTTGAAGCCCAATAATTTTGCATCCACATTCTTGTCAGAAACTTCCATAAAAGTAAGACATCCTGCGGCGGTAATTTCTAGATACTTAATAACAGCATAATGTGTAGAGGCCGCTATCGCAGCCTTATAAGAAGACAGGTACGACGGATAGTCTTTGTGCACATACGAGTTTCCAGAGAATCCCGAGTAATCAACATAGGACAATTTATTACAAAGAGTTCTCAGTTTGTAAAAATACCATGAAGATTTACCACGATTTAAAACTGCATTTGCTATTCTAGATTTTAGTCTTGGATTTCCAACATTACCAGAATTCAGGATTTTATTACCAATTCTCTCGTTGAATGGTTTTATTTTTTCATATAATTGCGGTTCAAGCCCAGCCAAAATATACTTGAATTTGAATTCTTTTGGATAGAACTTATGAAAATATTCTGAGGTCATAGGACCGAAGTAATATTTTATTTGATGAGATTTATGAAAGATCAATCTATTATATTTTTTAACCGTATAAGGATCTCCAGTTCTAGAGATTACAGGAATTTTCGTTTCGTTAATAGAAACAAGTTCGTCAGGAATATGCGGAGATCTATTATCAGGTAATAGAATAATATCGAATTTATTTTTTAGAATTGACACATCGAATTTATTTTTTGTACAAAAAAATTCCACCTCTAGTTTAGGATTTCGTTGCAAAGCATGCATGAAAAAATAATACAGCGTATTATCTCGATAGTCTTTTGAAAAAAACGGCCAGTCTTCACGATAAACTATCGCCACCCTAATTTTGTCTACCAAATTTCTATTTGCCAACATTATGTTGTTATTAATATTGGTTTTCTGGATTGAAATTTGAAAAGTTCTTATGATATACAGAATAATAGAAATCGCAAATATGAAAATTGGAATTATCTCCGATACGCATGATGATATGTCCAATACAAATAGAGCGATAGATATTTTCAAAGAAAGCAATGTGGAAGCCGTGTTTCATGCAGGAGACATTATTTCACCACCAATCATTTTAGAATTCAAGAGGCTGACAGATCTAGGGATAAAGTTTTTTGGTATTTTTGGCAATAACGATGGTGAAAAACAAGGATTAAAAGCAATGTTTAAGCAGATAAATGGAAATTTTCTAGGAGACGAAGGAAAAATCGACATTGATAATCTAAGAATCGGAATTTATCACGGACAAGATTTGAAAAAGAAACAAAGAATGATCGATTCTGGAAAATTTGATATTTTTATTTATGGACATACTCATACAAGAGAGCCACAGGAAGAGAAACTCGACTATCAAGGTAAAACATTGGTATTAAATCCCGGATCCGCCCACAGAGCAGAAAAATCCTTAATGTCTGATCGGCCATATTTCAAAGACCCATCAGTTTTGATTTTTGATACGATATCAAAAGAAATAAAATTTCATTATTTATAGCGCAGTTCTTTATCTCACGTTGCTTAGTTGTCGAAATTTTTCATAGTCTATCTTAAAGATCTTGATGGGTTGTTTGTGATTCAAACTTGAGTCATAAATTTTTGTAAGAAACGAATATTTTGATTCGTTATAATAAATATCATTAAGAAATGTCTGTGGGTTATTATCAAAAACAATTAGATGTGTTAGTTCCAAGTTTTCTCCATCTTGCATAATTTGATCAATACTGTCGAAATTATTTAGAGGGATTCTTTCTATGTTATGTGTGGTTTTTTTGTTTTCATCTAATGCGAGCAGTTGTGGCCATGATTGAGACAATAATGCAGGCTTCAGATATTTCCCTCCTTCGTAAGAATTTATGCTTTGAACATTATTTATTATGAATTTGGCGTCCTCAAATTTTTCTCTTTCAATTTCATAATCAGTTTTTTGCCATTCTAGGTAGGCAGTTGATGAGAAAACGATAATCACAATTACTATAAACAACAAATTTGTTTGTTTTTTTCTATCAACGCCATAAAACGAATAAGAGGATACTATACAAAAAATTGGTAATAAAACGAAGAGATATCTGATTTCTTGAATATCGCGTATGTATGCATATATGGCTGTGATTGATAAAAACACTGAGAATAGCAATAATTCAAGAATTTTTTTTTCTCTAATCTTTAGTATTTGGAATATTCCTAACGGTATCAATATAACAAATATTGGAAATGCAATCCATGCAAGATAAACAACAAATTTAAAAAATCCCTGAAAAAAAACCAAATCCATTTGATCCGAATTAATCAGTACGGTTACTGCCCCCTCATTTTTTCCAATTGAGCCAATAGTGTGGCTTATTATACCATCACGGCCATTATTGATAATTCTTAAGAAAGATGTAGGAAGAATAGTTATTACAAATAATCCAACAGATACAAGATAGTCTTTTAGACTTTTGTAAGATGGTTTGTATTTTAAGAAAAAGATGATAGAGAGCGGAATCATGAGGAGTATCCCTTCATATCTTACAACTGTGGCCAGCCCGGCAACAACAAATGACGAATATACTAGATATGGTTTCTTGCTATAGAACAAATTAAGGCTACATATTTCAAGAAAAATGAACATAGGTTCAGTTATGCCAAGTAATGAGTTTTGAATTACATGTGGCTCAAAGATAAACAGTGAGCTGCCGAAAAGAGACATCGTATTATTAAGAAATTTCTTACACAGAAGATATATCGGGATCACTGTTAAAACAGAGATTGTAATTGAGGTATATCTTTGCACATCCATTAGAAGAAACATATTATTTTGATTAAAAAAATTAAAAAAACCAGAAAGAAATATCGACCACCCATCATTTGTCATTAGTATCCCAATTGGAAATTCTCCATTTTGCACAATCGCGATTGCAAACATGAAATAATCAATGCCATCTGCAGCAATCGGAACATTAAACGGAAAATAATAAACTCTGATTAGAAGACTGGTTCCAATCAAAATTGGAATAATTATTTTGAGATTAGGTTCCTCATTGTCTTTTTTTATGAATAATTTGCTCAGAATATTCAATTATTGTTTTGTCCTGTTCTATGAATTTTAATTTTCTATTTCAGAAAGAATGCTTTCAAGTGTAAAATCAGTTACCTCATGTCTTATTGCCGTTTTATCTAGTATAACTCCAAATTGTCCCATACCCAGTTGAGTCAGTTTTTCATTTATGACTTCTCCATATGGGGATTTGTTGTAGGTTTCTGCTTGAAAACAGCAAGGATCGTTGTAATTGAAAAATTGGATCGATTTTCTATTTTCTCCGTACCCATCCATAACAAATAATTCCTCATAGCTTACGATCTCATAAAAATCAATGACCATCTGCTCATAATCTCCAAGATCAGATATTGTTTGCCTCATGTAAAGAGGAAAAGCACCAGCTATAGGATAACTGTTGGTAATTCTTGGATCCAATGCAGAATATACTATTGTGGTCCATCCTCCTCCAGATATACCCATCATATGTATATGTTGATAATCATAATTCTTTGTGATATAATTTAATGTAACAGCTATTGGTTCAACGAAAAATTTGATCGGATGAAAAAACTCATTGTCTATTATTGCAAGATGATTATGCGTAGCTAGTTTTAATTTGCCAAAACTTATCGTGTCAACTATTGGTTCATTGTTTTCTTCACGCAGTGGCATTGAGAATACCAATACTGAATATCCATTATCTAAAAAAAACTTAATGACATTTCTTGAATCAGAAATCGATTGTTCAGCATGGCCTTGATGATAAATTATAAGATCATTCTTTTGGTTTTTTGCTTGGAAAAGATATGATATTGAGGTTACTGACTCCTTGGATTTTAAGAACTTATTTTCATCTTTACCAAAGTCCATAACAACTGTGAATTTGTTAATTGTCTCCAAGTTTTCGATATTGTCAAAGTTACTCATTTTTATCCCTGGTTCAACATTTGTTGGATACCAAGTAGGAAAACCGGATCCCAACCAGATATAATCAATCATTTCATGTCTTTTTTGTAACAATTCCTCTTCTGAATTGATAGAAATTCTTTCTAGTATAGTATGTTCGTCATCATATAATTGAGAGTGATTTATTTGCAGGTTATTTGATGGTGCCATATTTGGCTCGAGAATATTTAATTTATCAAATGAAATAATTTTGTAATTTCCAATAAAAATTCCACAACCAAACGCAACGATTGCAATTACGATAGCTACAGACCAGCTATTCATTAAATCTAGACATCTCCCATTAATGTTATAATTTTCATCAATTCATCATAATTAAACTTGACATAATTATAATTTAAGTAGATATACTCTATTTTAAACAGTATAGATAGCACATATGAAAACTGCTACAATGTGTCTTTGTTGGTTTTTAACTGGAGGACCAGCAACACAAATCAATTGTGATGTATCATCTACTTATTATTTGCAGATATAAATTATAGTTTAAATGTAAAATGAATGATAGAGTTTCAAAATGCATATCATGTGGCGGAACAAATTTCAAATTCTACGCTCATAATAATTCACTAGATCTTCCCATGTACATTTGTCAGGATTGTCATCTTTATGTAACCGGAGAATCATCCACAGAAATTGAAACTAAAGTAAGTAATTATTATGATAGAGAGTTTTGGGACAATGCAAGAAAAGAAGGATTGCATGATGATTATTCTGATTCATATTCGCGTGGGAGGTTTAGGCTGTGGTTGTCCCAATTCAAATATTGTAAAGAGCATATCAAATCTAATACTAGAATTCTGGAAATTGGAAGTGGACATGGTGAAGCAATTAAACAATTTGATAAACTAGGCTTTCAAGTTACTGGAATTGAACCAGATAAAAAAAATGTAGAGAACATTAAAAGTAATCTAAAACACAGCACAATAATAAATGACAAAGCAGAGACATTTCAGATTGAATCAGAATATGATTTAATTTGGATGAGTCATGTATTTGAACATTTGACTAAACCTATAGAATTTCTCCAAAATATCAAGAAAAATCTAAAAAAAGATGGACTGGTTTTTGTTGAAGTTCCCAACATAGAGAAGAAAAATGATCACAGGAAATTTATCAACACTCCTCATGCATATAATTACTCAAAATTGGCTTTGATTAACATAATAAAGAAAGCTGGTTTTGAAATTGTCAAATGTGATTGTATGAAACCCCCGAAAAAATATCAGGGTTTAATTAATAAGATTTGGACAAAAATATTGCACCGAGACTTTTATTCATATTATCCAAAACTTATTGCGGATATATCATCTGGTGAAGACATTAGGTTGTTAGCTAAAAAAATGAGCTAACTAGCAGTTATTTAACAAATCATAAATTTCTTATTAACAGATCTTGTAGAAAATATGTTGAAACTGTTAATTTCATACGGAAGTAAAGGTAAGTATTTCCATATGAAAGAGTTTGCTGATTCTCTTTCAAACTTGGGTGTTGAGACAAAACTTGTTATGGATACTGATTTTGCTAGAGGTTTTCCTAGTAAGAGGCCATCAGACTGGTTTTTTGGCAATAGACGGTTCAAGAGACTAATTAGAGAATTCAAACCAGATGCGATCTTCGTTGACAGACAAACTCATTTTGGTCTATATGCAATAAAATTAAAGATGCCTGTCTTTGTACTGCTCAGAGGCCACTACTGGTCAGAGATAATTTACGCCAAACAAACAATGTACAAAAGTGTGTTATCTAGATGCATAATTTGGCTCAGAAATAGGATTGCAGAAAAATGCTTTAGTGGGGCGACTATGATTTTACCCATTTGTAATTACCTTACAAACGTAATCAAAGAACATCATCCAAATGTTCCTACAAGTGTATTTTTTGAGGGCATAAATGCATCTCTTTGGTATCCTGTCACGCATATGGAACTAAAACACCCATGTGTTGGCTTGTTGCAAGATGCTAATTGGTGGGGAAAGACAAAAGAAATGCTAATTCTAAAAGATGTATTAGGAAAAATGCCTCATGTTACTTTTTATTGGGCAGGAGATGGCCCATATAGAGAACAGATCGTTAATGAGCTTGGAAAATATAAGAATTTCAAATGGCTGGGCAGACTAGAGTATCCAAAAAAAGTGCGAGAATACCTAAGTAGTGTTGATGTTTATGCCTTGATAACAGGCATGGACTTGGCGCCATTAACACTAAAAGAAGCGCAATTGATGGAAAAACCAGTTGTGGCTACTGATGTTGGAGGGGTTGGCGAGATGATGTTGAATAACAAAACAGGATTTTTGGTCAGGGAAGGAGATCATGATGATCTGATCAGCAAACTATCATTGTTACTCGATGATAAAAACTTGGCAAACCAAATGGGTATGGAAGGTAGAAGATTTGTTGAAAATACGTTTAGCTGGGAGAAGATTGCTAAAAATTTTATTCAAGCAATAGACAATTATGTGAAGATGAAATAATTTATCGATCAGGTTTAACGCCATATTTTTTGGCGATTGTTTTTGCGTTTTTGACTTTTTTTGCATAAGTGTCATTCATTTTTCTAATCAAATCAAGTGTTTGATTATGCATTAGATCAAGATTAGGAATCACACAATGGCCTCCAATATAACCGGGAAACATTTTAGGTCTGTTTCCTAGAAATTTGTGAATTTCATCTGAGAATGACCACATCTCATCATAATTAACGCCATGTTGAATCGCAATCATGTTACTTATCTGTGCATAGTTAATCAGCCAACCAAGATATGATGTATCACATATTATTTTTGCCAGTTCTAGCGTTACTGTGTTTGTCATTTTTTTTGTTTTTACACCACACTTTTGCATTAATTTTGAATATTCTTCAGATACTGCATTCCCTCTAGGAACATTCGATTCTACAGCATAAAACTTGGTGTAGCGTTTTAGGTCAGAGAGCATTCTCTTGTGAACTCCTCTTGTTGCACTATAGATAACAGGTATCGGTAGCTTTTCTTGTAGCTTTTTTGTTGTATAGGGGCTGATTGTACTATGAATAACTATTGCTTTTGGATCAAATTGTTCAAAAAGTAATTCAACACTTCTGGTAAATTTTTCATTATATGGAATGCACACGTGTAGAAAGCGAGTTTTTATGGACTGATATTTTTTTAATCGTGTAGTATCAGACAATTTCGGATTTATGTCATATCCTACTACTATTGTTGCCTTTGAAATAAGTTTCAGAATGGGGTTACCTATTTCTCCCAGTCCGGCCACAATATCTTTTGTTTTCAACATTTCATTTTATCATATCAGTACTAAATTAACCAAACTGATTAGTTTAACCTGATATTTCCATCTAGATCTTTTGTGACAAATATTCTGTACCAGATCTCAAATGCAAGCAGTCCTAGGAATTTATTTACATAGTTTATGTCAAGCTCTTTCTCATCCATATGCTTGGTTATCCAGTTAGCATCAATCCAACCGTCCTTAACAATGTGCGCATTATGTAAATATTCCTTGCATATACGCTTGCCATGTGATTTCCAAAGATTAATCGTATTCACATTGAATCCTAGTTTTTCTTCTGAGACAAGATGATTTGCATTGTATTTCGTCAAAAGTCTACGAAGTAACAGCTTACCTACATTGTTCTTTACATCATATTTGAATTGGTTTGAAAGTGGTGCAATGTATGAAATTAGCTCTTCTGAGAGCAATGGCGTAATAGATTCTAATCCAAGGCTACTATGTAGTGATGAGTTAACCAAGCTGAAATTGTACAATAGTTTACCATTATAATCTGCCAAAAATACCTGATCAAGTCGAGCTAATGGATTATCAAAATACGGTAAGAGTAATTCATAGATTGATTCCCAAGTAAACTGGTATTGAGAACCAAATAATTTCTCTTGATCTTGTACTCTATCTCTTTCATGGCATTGAAGATATGCTTTGACTTTTTCTAAGGGAGTGGATTTTTCATTTGTTAATTCGAGGAATTTTTTATATCTGAATGTATAACCGCCAAATACTTCATCTCCTCCATCTCCAGATGCCAGAAATTTGGACAGTGTTTGTGCCTTTTTTACAACATAATACCAATGCGTATCCCAGAATGGGAGTTTTATCATGCTGATTGCTTTTGGTAATTCTTCCAGATAGTTGTTCAGATCAACTATGTGATGATTTGCACCAAAATGCTCTGCAATTTTTGTGGCAGACGCAGTCTCATCCACACTGTTTGCAAATCTGATCGATATTGCTTCTATACGGATTTGTGGAAATATTCTTCTAAGAAATGCAATAACTAGTGTAGAATCAACTCCTCCGCTTAGGGCAATTGCAATCTTGTCTGTTTTTGCACCAATTTTATTTCGTAAATAATTTTCAATTAATTTCTCTACTGCATCTAGATTTGGTGGTGCTTGGTTTATGCTGAAATCGTTCCAGCTTAGTTTTGGCAGTATTGGTTTTTGTGATAAGTCATACCTTAATGTGAGTATGTTTCGTATGATAATGGGATTTACGTTATCCCTAGATCTTTCCGCGGCCAAGGCCTCTAAAAATTAAGCCGGCTTTTTTTGCCGCACGTTTATCCATTATTCCTCTAGTGTCTATTACAGTCAAGTTCTTTATTTTGGACGACAGAAAAGTAGGTTCCAAGTCAGAGAATTCTTTGTGTGGTGTAACTATTATCACTCCATCAATGTCAGAGATAGAACTTGGTAAATCATTTTCTGTATTGATGTCATAGATTTTTGTCGACTTAAAGTAGGGATCATAAATCCGCACTTTGGCCCCAAGTTCTTTCAGTTTTTTGACTATTTGTTCTGCTGGAGATAATTGTATGTCTTTTACATCTGCTTTGTATGAGATTCCAAGCAACAAAATAGTGCTGTTCTTTATCGTTTTGTTTGCATCATTTAGTGCATTAGAAAGCAGGTCTATCACATGTGATGGCATTCCTTCGTTTATCTGTCTGCTAGCTTGGACAATTTTGAGCAGTCCAGAGTCAAACTTTCTTGCAGAATTTAGCAGTTGATATGAATTAACAGGTAGGCATGGGCCTCCAACTCCAGGACCTGGATAATGGATCTGAAAATTGTACTTCTTGTCTGCTGCCTCAAGGACCTTGAGTATGTCGATATCAAGTTTTTCAAATAATATTGCTAGCTCATTTATGAATGCAATGTTGATGTCACGAAAGACGTTGGTGGTTAATTTTACCGCATTGGCAGTTTTGCAATTTGGCATACGGATTAATTCTACCGGAAATATGTGACGATAGGTTTCCATTATAATGTCAGTAGTGTCTTCGTCAAATCCTCCAACCAATCTCGGTAGTTTTGTAAAGTCATGAAGTATTTCACCGGGATTTGCATTTTCTGGACATACTCCTATTCCAAACGTCTTGCCAGCAACCAATCTATTTTCCGATTCGATTATCTGGACAAGTTCATTTTCTATGAAACCAGGTTCAATGGTGCTTTCTACAACTACTAATGAATGAGGCTCCATGAACCTTCCAAGTTGCTTACCTACTATTCTTAGCGCAGAATAATCAGGAATGTTATCTTTGTCCATGGGTGTCGGTAGGGACAGAAGGATCAGATCTGAGTTTGGTACTGCCTCTTCAATTTTAGTGGTCGCATGAAACAGTTTTTGGTTCATCACATCTGTAAAGATTTTGTCGTATCCAGGTTCATCCTTTAGCGGGAATATTCCGGAATTGATTTTGTTGACTAGTTCAGCGTTAATGTCTACTCCTACTGTAGGTACTTTGGCATTTGCTATTGTCAATGCTGTCGGAAGACCTATTCTACCTATTCCAATAACACATGCACGAATTTGGTTCGATGTCAAAAGTTTGTTAAGCGATGCCAAGTCTAGTTGTGTGATTTTTTTGGTACCTTGTAGGTAAGTTTTTTGCAAAGTCGTAAATGACTTAAATTTTCTATAATTAATATAAATTTACATTGAATATAAGATTTTAAAATTTAAAAAGACAACAATTAAGGTAGAGTGTCTTTTATGAAGTGCGTTATAACAGCAGCTGGTAAGGGGTTAAGACTACTTCCTACAACAAAAGAGATGCCAAAGGAAATGATGCCGATTTTCACAAAAATTTACGGAAAAAATCGTGTCGTGATCCCCCTACTTCAGTATATCTTCGAACAACTATATGCATCAAATATCAGGGATTACTGTTTTGTTGTAGGTAGAGAAAAGAGATCAATAGAAGATCATTTTACTCCTCACGATTCCTATCTTAGAGAACTGTCAGGCGATTCTAAGTCACTAATAACAAAATTTTACGACCGACTGCAAAACTCACATCTTGTATGGATAAATCAGAACAAGCCACAGGGGTTTGGCGATGCAGTAAGATTGACTGAGAAGTACATTAGTGGGAATGACTTTGTTGTTCATGCAGGCGATGTAGCTATACTTAGCAGGACAAAACACCCAATTTTACGTCTAGTTGATGTCGCAAAAAGTGATCCTAACATCACTGCCGTTTTGTTGTGCAAGAAAGTCAAAGACGTCAAGAGATATGGTGTTCCAACTATAAGTAAGTCTTCAGAAGGATACTATACAGTGAATGAAGTAGAGGAAAAACCACTCAGGCCCAAATCAAACCTTGGTATTTTGCCGCTGTATTATTTTAGGTCAGATATTTTTGATTGTCTTAAAAAAATTAAGCGCGGAAAAGGAAATGAGTACCAACTAACAGATGCAATTCAGAAACTTATAGAGGAAGGTAGAAAAGTTGTTGCAATACCAGTAAATTCGAGTGATATCGAAATCGATGTGGGTACTGTTGAGTCCTACAGATATGCACAAGAAATTTCTTATAAAAAAGCATAGTTTTTTAACTAAAAATCGAGTCGACACATCATGAAAGTTGGAGTCATTGGTTTAGGTTTTGTGGGTCTTTCACTTGCATCTGTTTTAGGATCAAAGAATCATTCTACTTTGGGTTTTGATTCAGATAAAAATAAATTATCAAAGATAAAAAATGGCAAACCACCATTTTATGAACCACATCTAGAAGAGACACTAAATCTGGCTCTTCGAAAAGGACTCGAGATCACAAATAATATTTCAACAATAGTAAAAAATTGTCAAATAATCTTTGTAACTGTAGGAACACCGCAAGCAAACGATGGCTCGATTAATTTATCCATGATAAGATCAGTTTTTGAGGAGATTGGAAAACACCTCAAAGATACCAAAAACAAGCCCATCATCATAATAAAGAGTACTGTGGTTCCCGGAACTGCACTTGATGTGTTACTACCAATTTTAATTAGCAAGTCAAGAAAAAAACTAGGCAGGAATTTTGGCCTTATTACAAATCCAGAGTTTCTAAGAGAAAGTATGGCGATTAATGATACCATAAATCCACATGTAATAGTACTTGGTGGTGCAAAAGATAGATTCATGAATACCATAAAGAAATTTTATGAAAACATGCACAAAAATACCCCAATAATTGTAACCAACAACCAAACTGCAGAGATGATCAAATATACAAATAATTCATTTCTTGCAACAAAGATAAGCTTCATCAACCAGATATCAAATATTTGTCAGCTAATTCCTGGAGCAAACGTAGAAGAAGTAGCAAGAACTATTGGATTGGATCCACGAATTGGTCATTTGTTTCTTAATGCAGGACCCGGTTATGGCGGTTCATGTCTCCCAAAAGACGTAGCAGCAATAACTAATTTCTCAAAAAAGCTAGGAATAAACCCACTTCTCCTTAACGCTGTCAGGAAAGTCAATGATTATCAGTTAAAGCATGTAATTCTCACAATTAAAAAGGCTGTAGGTGATCTAAAAAATACGAAGATTACTGTTTTAGGACTTGCGTTCAAACCTGATACAGATGACATAAGGGATTCAGTATCGATAAAGCTGATTCATTTACTATTAAAACAAGGCGCAGAGATCACTGTCCATGATCCCAAAGCAATAGAAAATACGAAAAATATTTTCAAAGAAAGAATATCATATGCAAAATCCCTAGACGATGCATTACAGAAAAGTCAGTGTTGTGTCATCATCACACCTTGGAAAGAATATTCTAAAATTAACGAACGACATTTACGATTGATGAAAAAGAGGACCATCGTAGACACGCGACGCATTCTAAACAATAGTAAATTAAAGATGAATTATTATCCAATTGGTATAGGGTAAGATTTTCCATATGGATGAATTCATGGAAACGTGTTAATAGTCAGCTTTGTGAGTCGAATTAATAAATTATGAAATATGCTGTAACTGGAGGAGCAGGATTCATCGGCAGTCATCTTATCAAATCTTTGTTAGACCAAGGTCATACAGTCACAGCAATAGATAATCTAAACACAGGTAGAATTGACAACATCAAACCAGTTTTAGACAAGATTGATTTTGTAAAAGGCGATATTAGGGATTTTGAATTATTAAAGAGCAAATTCAGAGATATCGACGGAGTATTTCATGAGGCTGCTCTTGCATCTGTTCAGGAGTCATTTTCCAAGGCAAGAGAATACAACGAAGTAAATGTGGGAGGTACCGAAAATGTGCTAAAGCTTGCCAAGGAGTTTGGGTTTAAAATTGTATATGCAAGCTCCTCAAGTGTTTATGGAAATCCAGTAAAGATCCCAATTGCAGAAGGAGATCCAAAAAATCCTATAAACCCATACGCTCAGACCAAACTGGATGATGAAAAAATTGCAACAAAATATGCTAGTGAGGGAGTTCGTGTCATAGGACTAAGATACTTTAACGTCTTTGGAGAAAGACAGTCTCAAGCATATGCTGGCGTTATCAAAAAGTTTCTCAAAAGAGCAAGAGATGGCCAAGCCCCAATCATAAATGGAAATGGATCTCAGACAAGAGACTTTGTCTATGTTGGAGATGTTGTGCAGGCAAATATTTTGGCCATGAAGAGTAATGTGAGTCATGAGTTTTTCAACGTTGGAACAGGCACCACGATTTCAGTATTGGAATTGGCAAATCTAATTACAAACGCATTTGGTCTTTCTATAAAACCAGTTCATGGACCAGAACTTCCAGGCGATGTTATGATAACCAAAGCAGATATTTCACTTGCAAAGAGACTACTTGGTTGGCAGCCCAAAGTCGACATAAAAGAGTGGTTAAGAGCAGTAATTACCGCAAGAACAAATCTTGACCTCATTACAGATTAGCAACCTCTTTTGATATTCGATATGGATAGACTGTTAATTGGTGGTTCTAGCTCAAAATTATTTCATTTACGAGAATTTGCAGACATATTACACAAATTCGGAATAGAATGCAAGGTTGTTTTTGATGCTGATGTTTATGATGGGTTCCCAAGTAGGAAGATAAGTCATTGGTTTCAGTCAAAATCAAAATTCAATCAGATAATAAAAGAATTCAAACCAGATGCAATTTTCATAGACAGACAAAGACATTTTGGACTTGCTGCAATTGATACAAAACTACCTCTGCTTGTACATCTGAGGGGAGACCACTGGAGTGAAATAGAAATGGCAAGAAAAACGTTGTACAGATCATTTCCAAAAAAATATGTGCTCAAAAAATGGGAGCAGATTGCGGAAAAATGCTTTCAGAACTCCACATTGATTTTGCCAATTTGTAACTATTTGGAAAATCATGTAAAAGAGAGATATCCAGCAAAAAGTGTTTCCACGCTATATCAGGGGATTCAGCCGACAAATTGGTACAAGACAAACGGAATGGATCTAAAACATCCATGTGTTGGTCTGCTCCAAAGTGCAAACATCTGGGAGAAGACAAAAGAAATGCTCACAATAGAACCTGTATTAAAAAAAATGCCCAATGTTACATTTTATTGGGTTGGAGATGGACCATATCGCGATTACGTATTGTCCTCGCTAAAAAAATATGAGAATTTCAAATGGCTGGGCCATCTTGAATACCCAGACAGAGTACGAGATTATTTATCTGAAATAGATATCTACGCATTGATCAGCGGCATCGATATGTCACCGCTTACACTCCTTGAAGCGCAGCTAATGGAAAAACCAGTAATTGCAACCGAAGTTGGAGGCATTCCTGAGCTGATGAAGGACAATCAGACAGGATTTCTGATTAAAAAAGGAGATTCTCAGAGTTTGATAGAGAAAATTTCTTTATTGTTAAATGATGAGTCAAAACGTAGATCCATGGGATTACTTGGTAAAAAGTTTGTAGAAGAAAACTATAGCTGGAAAAAGATTGGAAGTAATTTTGTAAATATAGTTAACAGATATTCAATTTAGTTTGAACCAAGCAAATGTTCATAGAATTCGACATATTTTGGTAACCAAACATTCCAAGTCATAGTTTTGTTCACAAAATCAAATGCGGATTCCGTTAATTTTTCCATTTTCGCACAGTCTTCCAATAAAGAATTAATTTCAGATAACAATGATTGAGGATCATCTGATGGCACCAGAATACCATTCTTTTTGTCAGTGATTAATTCTGGTATTCCCCCAACATTTGTTGCAATTACAGGAATCTTGAGATAGAATGCTTCTTTGATAACAGTAGGCAGACTTTCCATTCTTGATGGAACCACCAGTATGCTTGAAGATTTCAATGCAGACATTGCTTTTTGCCAGGGAAGATCAGTACAATAAACTACGTTGCCTTTGATTTGGGATTCTATTCCACGTAAAATATCAATTCCTTTCTCATGGCTGTCTCTGCCAACATAAGCTATCTGTTTATTTTTTTTTTCCATATTTGGAATATCATCAAGCATTACTGTGTCAACTGGACTTGGCAAGTATTCAAAATCTAACTTTAGCTTTTCCTTGTAGACTTTTTGTGTTATTTTCGAGTCTGTTGTAAGCTTGTCTGCCCATTTTAGGACATTCTCTTCAGTAATACTAGAGATATTGCTCAATACGCTTGAGTGAAGAGCATCAACCTGATCACTGAAGACACCATGAATAGAGAGTACTCTTTTTTTTGCTCTTGCAGCTCGCATTGCAAATGCTGATGGCACGTTGAATCCATGCACGATGTCATAACTACCTTTGAAGAAACTAGAGAAAGAACTGGTAATGACAAAGCTTGGATTTTTGAAATTTTTAATTGGGATTTTTGGCGGATCTACAAAATCAACTTGAAATCCATGTTTTCGCAGTTGATTTGCGAGCATTGCTGCGTGGCCACCAATACCCCCAGAATATCGTGGAGAAATGAAGAGGATCTTCAATGAATCAAAATTGTATTTGTGATTTTAAAAGGTCTTGGATTATTTTACATCAATGCTTGTGATGCTGCATGCATCATCTGGCTCTTTGCGCAACCAGCTGCAAGCTCGTCTCCTTTTCCTCTTCTCATGAGGCCTCGGTACAAGCCATCTTCCAGTTTGACACCTTCTCTTTGCTCCCATTCTTCTACAGTAATGGAATATTTCTTTTGGATTCTGTCTCTGTACCATTCTGGAATAACGTTGAATGCGCAGAACGGAATGATTCTAAGGTCTGGAGTCAGATAGTGAATGTCACATCTTTGTAGCCTTTCTAGATCTTCATTATACTTGTCTTGGAAGTGCATCATACCAAGGAATAATCCCTTGACATGCCAAGAGCCAACAGCATCAAATGATCTCTTCATTAGAATATTACCAAACATCTTTGCCAAGTCTAAGCCTGCTGGCTGCTTCTTTTTATCAATAAAGCTGGATAGTTTTCTTACTACTTCTAGCATGGTAAAGTACTTGTTTTTGCCAGAGCGGATCTCTTCTGCTTTATCTTCAAATAATTCCAACATGCCCTGAATGTCTGCAAATCTTGGCAGTGGGACGAATTTCTTTGTCTCTGCATCTTCAAAGACGTAAGTGCCTGCGCCACACGCAAAATGAATTGACAACTCATATTTTGGCTTGCTAGAGAATGCCTCAATGACATTGGTCAGCGGCATGCAGCTTGGAACTGGGAACCAGTCATCAACTGTAACCTCACCATTTGTCTGCTCTTCGATTCTTTGGATACAGTCTGGAATGGTGATTCTGTATTTTTCACGTTCTGCTTTTCCCATTCTACCAGTAAGCGATACCGGCTGGAAGTTTACTGCATGAACTACATCCATGTTCTTTTGAGCATATCTGATGATACCACCTAGCTCATGGTCGTTGATTGATTTGATGACTGTTGGAACAAAGACTACTGTTGTGCCTGTCTTTCTACAGCTGTCAAGGGCATATGGAATCTCCCAGTGGTTCTTTGGGTTTGTTCTTGCTGTGACGCCATCGAAGCTCAAATACAGGTTGTTGCATCCTGCAAGTCTTACCTCTCTTGCTGCTTCTGGGTCCATTGCATGTCTGATACCGTTTGTGTTCATCTGGACATGGTCAACGCCTTCTTGCTTCATTATTTTGATAATATCAGTAATGTCATCTCGCAACATTGGCTCGCCACCAGTGATTTGGATAGAGTTTCCTGGAATTGGTCGCTCTGCCTTTAGAGTCTTCATCATTGCACGAACTTGGTCGTGTGATGGTTCGTACATGTATGCGCCTTCAAGTCCCTTCTTTACATAAAAGAAGCAGTACCAGCATGTCAGATCACACCTGTTGGTTACGATCATGTTTGCAAGACCGCTGTGTGATAGGTGATTTGAACATAAACCGCAGTTATTTGGACAGGAACATTTCTCAATCATTACGTTTGGTGCGTGTGCGCCCTTGCCGTCAGCCCAATAGGTGCTGAACTTTTTGTACATTTCATAGGAACCAAAGTACAATTCTTCACATTCGCCATGTGTTGGGCATGTTTTGCTCATAAAGACGCGTCCGTCGCGCTCAAAGACCTCTGCATCCAAAATCATGTTACAGTCAGGGCAGATGCTCTGAGTGAATCTGATTGTGGATTTCTTTCCAAGCGTCTTTGTCGAGTTTTTCGAGAGCTGAATTAGCGACATGTACTAGTTGCAGTTTTTCGAATTGATATTTAATGTATTTCCCACTCTGCCCCGTTGTATTCAGTAGATTGATCGGTTCTGTGTTTAAATACTGAAAAACCGCGCATTAGATCGGATGAGTATTTCTGACAATACGCGCAAGTCGCTTGAAAGGATTGGCCTGACAAGCTATGAGATCAGGACGTATTCTTCTTTGCTAAAAGGAGGTGAGCTTACCGCGTCTGATCTGAGCCAAAAGTCAGGTGTTCCATATTCCAAGATTTATGAGGTGCTTGGATCGCTTGAGGAAAAAGGCTGGATTGGCTCTGACGATTCCAGGCCCACAAAATATTTTGCAAAATCCCCAGCAACTGCGTTAGAGGCAACAAAGCAAAAGATAGAATCTGATTTTAAGGAAAATGAGAATGTTGTTTTGCGGGAACTGGTGCCATTATATGAAAAAAGCGGTGTAAGTGAGAGGCCTGACATCTGGGTTTTGTCTGGCATAATGAATATTGCATCGAAAATCCTAGAGATGGTTGATTCTTGCAGAAATGAGGTATTGATCGCCCTGCCAAAGGCAAACGAGATGTTAGTAAAG
>Ga0194131_10003628_pt1 | contig 24083 bp, 28 predicted proteins | sample TA2KigO120mmetaG_FD_148631 | JGI IMG/M metagenome (GOLD analysis project Ga0194131, IMG submission 148631) | Freshwater microbial communities from Lake Tanganyika, Tanzania - TA2015053 Kigoma Offshore 120m | ecosystem: Environmental > Aquatic > Freshwater > Lake | place: Tanzania: Lake... | reverse complement strand
CTCCCTGCGAAGGGTAGCGAATAATGGGCTCTCTTCGGCAATTCTCGCCTGAATCCTGGTCCGTATACGCTCACGCGCCTCCCCTTCGGGGAAGGTCTCACGGAGCCGGTGAAGGAGTGGTTCAGGAGTCACAATGCTTCGAACGTAGGAAAGAGACGTGTGTTACGCATTAAACGGCATAAACTGCACAATATTCACGGATGTTCTCGGGGAGATGCTCCTCGAGTTTACGGAGCGCACGGTGCTTCAGGATACGAACGGCACCTTCGCGGAGTTTCAGCACGCGTCCGATTTCCGCATGCGGGAGTTCCGCCATGTAGGAAAGTAGAAGGACTTCACGATAACGCTCCGGTAATTTGGTCATCGCGGTATTCACAATGGAAAGCATTTCCTCGCGTCCGATCTTCGTGTCCGCGCGATTGAAAATATCGCTGTCTTCGACCGTTTCAGGCACTTCCTCAAATCCTCGGTGCGTGCGGTATGCATCAATGACGGTGTACCGCGCGATGCGAAAAAGCCACGCGGCGAACGGAACACCCTTGCGCTCCTGATACGTGTGTAATTTTTCCCACGCCTTCACGAAAATATCCGCAACGAGGTCCTCGGCGATCTCCTTCGGGACACGGAATGCCGTGTACCGGTAGACCTGCACGAAGTACATGTCATAGACCTTCGCGAATGCCTCGGTATCCCCGGCCTGTGCACGGCGGACGTACTCGGGAAGCACCATCTGCTGAATATCGACTTCGGGCATGGAAGTTTGAGTACGCATTCTATCATTAAAACGCCAATAGGAAGTGTTTGTTACCGTATTTCCGGTTGACAGAAAGTTGTATAAAAAAATTGATCAAAGTCTATTCCCACTCAATGGTTCCGGGGGGTTTGTGCGTTAGATCATAGAACACACAATCGATGCCTTTGATCTGCAGTAAACGCTCGGTCATCCGGCGTACAACATTCTCCGGAAGCACCGCAGCATTTGCCGTCATTGCTTCTTCACTTTCCACGGGGCGCAACACGATTGACTCCCCTCCCTTCCTGGTCCCGATCGGAAGAAGTGCAACGGGAAACTGCCAGATTTCTTTGTAGAGGTCTGCACTGCGCATCTCTTCATCGACAATGGCATCCGCATCACGGAGAAGATCTGCACGTGCGGGGGTGATGAAGCCGGGGGTGAACACGATAGTGGGTGGGGCCGCATGCGACGTGCAGAACACGACACGGTTGAAGTCGCGGACACGGTTCGGAATGTCCGTTGCAAGTCGCCAACATTGTTCATCGGGATACTTCTGTGCGTTGAACAACGCAATCGGATGACGATAGCTGCGGCCGTCTCCTTGGACGCCAACGGACTTGAGTGGCAGAGCCACATGAGCGAAGCTGCCGAGTGGTTCGTGATTCGTGATTCGTGATCCGTGATCCGTGATTCGTGATTCGTGATCCGTGATTCGTGATGCGTGATTCGTGATTCGTGATTCGGATTCGGCGCAGAGAATGCGTACCCCCAGTCCCGGACCCGGGAACGGATGCCGCCAGACGAGATCGTGTGGGAGACCGAGCTCTTCGCCGAGCATGCGAACTTCGTCTTTGTAGAGATCCTTGAGCGGCTCGATGACGAGACCCTTCTCGATCATCTTCTGAATCATCTCCACGCGGTTGTGATGCGTTTTGATTTTGTCCGCATGCTTGGTGCCACCGGTCTCGATGGTATCCGGGTAAATGGTCCCTTGACCGAGAAGCCAGTGTGAGACTTGAGATTTGAGATTTGAAACTTGAGTGTTGCCGCCCTTTTCATCCCTCAAGTCTCCTGTCTCAAGTCCCATATCCGCAAATACTCTTTTTTGCACAGCAATAAACGTTTCTCCTATAACTTTTCTCTTCTCTTCAGGATCGTACACATCTTTGAGATTCCTGAAGAATTCCTCCGACGCATCGACGATGTGCAAGTTGTTGATACCGAGTTGATCGAATGCCTTCTTCAGCATCACGACTTCGTTTTTTCGCATCATTCCCGTGTCGACGAGAAGGCCCCGGACACGAGCTGCACCCAGCTCTTTATTGAGCAACGTGAATGCGACCGTGGAATCCACACCCCCGGAGACAAGCATGAAGACATTCTTGCCTTTCGCCTCTTCGCGCACCTGCGCACCGACGTGTTCCGCGTAACTGTTGACCGACCACGCCGCCGGACGGCAGAGGTCCGTAAATTTCCGGAGAATGTCCATGCCGAACTCTGTGTGAATGACCTCGATATGGAACTGGATACCGAAGAGATTCCTCTGTGCATCCATCATCGCTGCCTGAGCGCACGCGTCAGTGGAAACCACCGTCGTGAAACCTTTCGGCAGGGTCTTCACTTCATCGCCGTGGGACATCCAGACGGTGAATGTCTGGGGCAAACCCATGAAAAGCGGACCGGGGGCATCTGCGACACGAATCTTCATAGGTCCGTACTCCTTCACTGATGCCGGAGCGACCGTTCCTCCCAGCGCCTGCGCCAACCATTGGTGCCCGTAGCAAAGCCCCAGCACGGGAATACCGAGATCGAGAATCTTCGGATCCGCCTGCGGACTCCCCTTCTCATACACGCTCTGCGGTCCGCCGGAGAAGATGATGCCGGCAGCGCCTTTGAGTGCCTTCGGTGAAATGTCCGTGGGAACAATGACGGATTGGAAACCAAACCGGCGAATCCTGTTCCCGATCAGATGGGCGTACTGTCCCCCGAAATCGACGATGGCGATGCTCCCCTGGATTTCCATAGGGGGAGTGTACCGACGGAACAGCACTCTGGCGAGTTCTTGACAGTACGGGAACAGGGAGAGTAGAACTGTCTGCTATGGGGATACTGCATGCAATAGTGGACAGCAGCAATCACTATTTGCTCCCGAAAGAAGATAATGAGTGGCTCTACAAGGTATGTGAACAGATGCAATTGAACACAGTAGAGACACTGGAACGAATGCACTGCATCGAAGTTGCAGGACCAGACAAGCAAACAAATGAGCTGAAGGGCCTGACATGTGTTCGAGTGTTTATGAGAGCAGATGCCCAACTTGTACTATCCAGAGGACCATGGTCTGAAGGTACAAAGTTATTTCCAGAACCAGAAGATGAAGCAGAGGCAATGGAGGAGGGAATACATCCGGCACCGCCGTTACCACAGCCTCCGGCTCAACCTGACATGTCTATCCAACAGAACCCTGACCCGAAATTACCCGACCCGCAGAAACCGGGAAACGGAGGGTTTAACGTACCGCCTCCTCCGGATCTCGGCAGTGCATCAGCGCACGCCGCAGACATGCTGAAGAAACACAGGCGCCGGTAATTACGATCGCTTGATTGGAATCTGCGCAGCTGCAAGTACCCAGAGCGTGTATGCCACGGCACTGTCTTCCCACGCGTGCAGGAAAAACGCCGCGATACTCACGCCCAAGAATGCAAGGAACACCCCGCTTATCGCTGATCGCTGATCGCTTATCGCTAACCGCTTTAAGACGACAATCATCAGCGTCACAAACAGCAGGAAACCAAGTACACCCATCTCGACACCCATCTGCAGGTACCAGTTTTCCGGAAGGAACGGACAGGAACACATGCGTTCAGTAGGTTGCTTCTGCACACCTCCGACGAACACGCATAACTCCGGACGGTCCGCTGCCCACGAAGGATCGCTTCCCTCTTCGAGGAACACGCATGCATCGCTCACGCGATTCGATGCCGGTCCTGCTGCAGAGAGTCCCGCACCAAGCGGGTGTGCGAGAATCACTTTCAATGCCATGAACGGGCGGGCGATGTGATCGCGCGTTGAGGCGCTGCGCGTGATGAGAGTAGGAACTGCAGGACCGCCGACAACGGCAAAGAGCACTGCGAGAACCGCGACACCGCATGTGAGACGTACAAAGTTCTTTCGCGATACGGTCTTCCAGAGAATGGGCGTGATGATCACAAACGTCGCGAGGACGGCAGAACGTGAAAGTGTGGCGAAAAGCGCGACGAGGATGATCAGACCCTCCGCAGGACGTCTCCGCAGGAGCGCGATGCTGAGCGGAAGCAGCAGCCAGAGTCCCAGCTGGTTCGGGCCGCTCATGGTGGACTGGAGCCTGCGGATGGCTGTTCCTCCGATCTGCTGAAATGCAGCGAGCGGACCACCCGGTACGTAGAGGGAATGCAGATCGCTGTAACCGAGTGCCGTGAAGAATGTCGCCGGTACTGTGACGGCGAGGAGTCCGTACGCACTGACGATCACACCGATGATGAGGAGAATTTTGTATGCACTCCCGAGAAAACCGGCAGACCACGTCACGCGACGCAGGACCATAAACGCAATCAGTGCTGTGAAGTCATACTTCAACCCGATGAGAAACGCACCGGGCGATGCTGGTTTTCCTCCAAGGAACAATCCGACCGCAATGATGAGTAAACCGAGAATGAGACTGTCGATGAAATCGATACGAGCAATGAGCTTTGGGCTATGAGCTATAAGCTCAAGAAACGCAAGAATCAAGATGACTGCTAACATGACCTCTTTCCAAAGAACGATTGCCGTCAACGGCGCGTGCCCGGGTCCTGCAACCAGCTTGGTCACAAGCGTGACAAAGAGCGCATGGAACGGCAAGAGCGCAATGAGCAACAGTGTCAGCCGTTCACGATAAAGCTGAAGCATTACGCCGATACCCTACGCCCTACGCCCTACGCCCTACAATCCGATTCTCTCCTCTTCCGTCCTGAACACATCGCCTCCGGCAAGCACCTTCTCGACAGCATCAATGCACTTCTCGCTGACATCTTTTCCGTAGAGTTCCCGTGTCCCGCGCATTTCTTCGTTATTCCATGCGTATTCGATACAGGCTTTGATGAGCTGCGCATCGACCGGTGGCGCGATGATATTCCCGCCCGCCATGCAGGACTCCGAACGGTCGGAACCGTACCGCAGCGTGACGCAGGGGACGTGCATGACGTTCATTTCCTCCTGCATGCTGCCGCTGTCCGTGGCGCAGACCGCAGCTTTGCTCATCGCTGCCATCACATCAACGTACTCAGGCCACACATCGGAGAAAATGAAATTCTTGTGACTCTTCGCCAGCTTTTCGACGTCTCTTTTGAGCCCCCATTTCTCGAACGCCATCTTCGTCTGGTTCATGTTGATGAGTAGCACCGTTCGTCCGTCCTCAATCAGAGATTTCATCGCGTCATAGATCGCGCGGAAGCGCTTCTCGCTCATGCAGTTTTCCCTCCTGTGGATGCAGAAACGGACGAAATCACCCTTTTGAAGGTCCGGATGAACACCGTCGATTCCTTGATGCGGCCCATGGCTTCCTCCGTCGCATCGGCAACGGAATTGCCCACGACGAAGATACGATCGTCCGGGAAGCCCTCACCGGCCAAAAATTCACGATCGAGTTCGACCGGAGCAAGATGCACCCCTGTCGCTGCCTCACTCGCACGAGTATTGAATTGCTCAGGATACGGCTCCAATGATCCGCGCTTCCAGTTCTTCCGGTTCATCTGATACTCCCGCCAAGAAGCTATGTCCCACTTCTTATTGTTGAGTTCCCACTTTCCGCTGTAGTCCGGCGTGAGCGTGCGGATGCCCGCCTCCACGTGCACCGAGGCGAACCCATGGCAAAATCCGGCATTGCTCGCGGCCATCGCCGTCGTCGTATCGCCGTGAACGTACGGGATCACTGTCTTTCCGCGGGATTTCAATTCACCAATCAGAAAACCGAGCCGTCCGATGATCTGAGAGACGATCTCGTGCATGGAGCCGCGGACATTCAGGTTGAAGTCCGGCTCGACGCCGAATTCCTTGAGCATGCCGCCGGAAAGATTTTCATCGTAGTGCTGGCCGGTGTGACCAAGGACGACGCAGTGCCCCCTCTTCTTCAGCTCGCGGCACAGGGGAACCTGTTTGATGATGTCCGGCTTCGTGGCAATGAGAATCAGATGCACCTGACGATCGCTATGGTCTGCGACGTCATCGAAAAACTTCGCGGTGCGGTAACTGATCTCCTTCACCCGCTCAGAGTATCAGGAACAGTCCATGATGCGCCATGAAATACCCCCCTCAAAAGCACCTGTTTAGACCCTTCCCTCAGAGACTTGAGCCTCTTTCAGTGATGCTCCTTTTGTGACAATACCCGGCACCTCCAGAACTTCATGACTCGCCATTTTCGTGCCCTCAAAACGATAGACATAGGGTGTACATAAGCCAATTTCAAGTACGGCGGTTGCATCGGGAGTGAGACCCTCCAGATTTTTGATGATGGGACGGAGGCTGTTCCCGTGCGCAGCGATGATCACTGTCTTGCCCGCGACGAGATGCGGCAGAACGTACTGCACGAAGAACGGCCACGTGCGTCGTTCGCAGTCTTCTATGCTCTCCCCGTTCGGAGGACGCGTCGTGTAGCTGCGCCTCCAGAGCTGGACCTGCTTCTCACCATGCTTTGCCACAGTCTCAGCTTTATTCAGACCCTGTAAATCACCGTAGTGTCTCTCATTCAGCGCAGAATCCACTTCGACAGGAGGGTTCTGCCCTAACGTTTTCAGAATCACCGATAACGTTTCCGATGCCCGTGAGAGACGGGAGGTATACGCAACATCGAACGTAAATTTTTTCAATACGGCGGCACATTTTGCGGCATCTTCCCGGCCCCGCTCCGTCAACGGCATATCCGTCCATCCGGTAAAGCGGTTCTCCAAATTCCACTGTGATTGCCCGTGACGCAAAGCGACGAGAATTCCCATGAACACACGGTACCACAGCCGTTCGGTACTCTGCTACACTGTCAACAATAGGCGACACCATGGACATTCATCAGCTCTCCCGCCGGCGTTATGGTTCCACAGTCTTCTGGGCAGTGATTGCGAGCATCGTCGTCGTCGGCGGCGCAGCCGCTCTCGGCAGGGCAACCATGAACATCAAAGGCGCACTCACCGAAAAGCCCGATATCGCGGTATACCTGCTTCTTCCGGAGGAAGGGATAACGAATGTTGAGCTGCTCCGGGAACGGGAGAATGAACGTCACTACCTTGTGCAAACGAAGGAAGGCCCCAAGCTTGTCGTGCTGCGGAAGGGCGAGGAGAAGTGGTACGTATCGCTGCTAGAGAAACTCAGAGAGTAATGAAGGCGCGCGGTGCCTCTCTCCCCCATCGGAGAACGAGGAGTGGGAACACGACGACTGCATTCCAGATGCGTCCGATTCGTTTCGGCTGCAGGACAAGTCTCCACAGCCATTCCAGTCCAAGTACACGCAGCAACTTCGGCGCACGGCGTATGCGACCTGCAATGAAATCAAACGTGCCGCCCACCCCCATAGCCACTCTGACGGTTGTGAGCCGCAAGAGGGTTTCCGCAATCCAGAGATCCTGCGCAGGTGCACCGAATGCCACAAGGAGAAGATGTGCTCCCGATGCATTGATCTTCGCGATGATGGCATCGCATTCAGCCTGCGACGGGCTTCCTTCGTACACACCTGCAACACGGAGATCAGGATTTTTTTTCTTCAGAATTTCCGACGCCCTACCCCCTACCCCCTCTCTTCCTCCTAGAAAGAACACCCCATGTCCGGAATCCAACCGTGTGCAAACTTGCTCAACACAATCCACTCCCGGTACCCGCGACGGAAACTCCTGACCCGACATCCGTGCGGCAATCAATAGACCTGTACTATCCGGCAAACGCAGTGCGGCATTGTTGAGAACATCTCGGAACTCGGCATTATGCGACGCCTCCACGAGCATCTCATTGTTCGGCGTCACGACGTGGCGCTTTCCAGCCTCGCTGAGCATGGAAAGAATGCGGTCCTGAGCGGCTTCCGCCGTCACCGGATCGATGTGAACGCCGAGGAGGGAAACTGCAGCAGGCAAGATGTCGACAGGAACGCTATACACCATATACTACCCGCGCATGGCCTCCTCCAAGCACCTTCCGGCACTTTCTCTTGCCATGAGCATCCTGCTCTGCGCCTGCACGTTGCCCGTGCCGCCTGCAAACGACGATGCTTCGGCACCGGCGAATGCAGAATCGGAAGTGGAACTCGTGGAAGAAGTCTTCGAGGAAGCAGCATCGTCACCTCCGGCGAAAGCTGAAGTGGTTACAGAAAAACTACTGCCGTCGGGTTTCCTGCAGGTCGGTCGTGACACGGCCCCCGTGACGCTCCGCATGTTCACCGAACATCACTGCCGCTACTGCAAAGATTTCCATGAAGACCACATGCCGCTGCTGGAAGAGGAATTCATCGCCACGGGACAGGTGAAGATGGAGATCGGCATTCTCACACTGAAGAAATACTTAGACAGCGACCTCGCAGCAATGGGACTCCTCTGCGCCGGAGCGCAGGGCAAAGGCCTCGCGATGCACGGCTTGCTCTTCGCATCGGTCATCAATGCACAATCACTCCCGAAGCTCTCCGATACGCTGAAGATGGATACCAAAGCGTTCAATGCCTGTCTAAAGAGCGAGGGAACGAAGGCGACACTCACGGCGATGGAGTCACTCGCACAGTCTCTGGATGTCACGCTGGTTCCGACATTCTTCATCAATGGCGAAAAGTCTGTGGGGCTTCCGTACTATGCAGATTTGCGAGGGGCAATTGAGGAGAAATTAGGCGAATGAATCTGCTGCTGCACGTGAATAGCTATTCCCCCCCTCCACGCTCACTACTCGTGTAGTGACAGAGGGTGGGCGCCTCGCTTGTTCCGCAAAATGTGGCGCGGGGGGCGGAGGGGGCCATTTTGCGGTGCGTTTTCTTTGGTACTTTCTTTGTCGGGAAGACAAAGAAAGTACAAGTTACTGAATAACCCTAAGCAATTTCATTCTCTCTGCAGCTCCCGAAAGAATCTTGACGTTGTCTTTCGAAACACCGAATTCCGCAGCTAAAAAACATACGAGTTCCGCATTGGCCTTTCCTCTCTCCGCCTTCGCCGCAAGATCGATCTTCACACTATCATCTGCCATACGACACACTGCTTTTGTCTCTGCCATCCCCGGCCGGACACGAACGGTGAAGGTGACCGAACCGCGGGAAGAAAGCTCTGAAAGAAAATCATCGAACATACTATGAGAGATTACCCTTCCTCCATTCCTCAATCTTCCCGTGATTCCCCGACACCAACACATCCGGAACCTTCAGTCCGCGAAACTCCTCCGGCCGCGTGTAGTGCGGGTATTCCTTCTTACGATCGAGCTTCGCGGAAAAACTTTCTTCCTCCGCGGATACACCTTTGCCGAGAACACCGGGAATATGCCGTGAAACCGCATCGATCAGCACCATTGCGGGAAGTTCACCGCCCGTCAGCACGTAATCGCCGATGGAAATTTCCTCATCGATCCAACCGCCCTCGATGACGCGCTGGTCCACACCTTCGTAATGACCGCAGAGCAGAATGAGCCATTCATACCGGCGTGCAATCTGCTCGACCCGCTCCTGCTCCAAACGTTTGCCCCGTGCAGAAAGGTAGATGCGGTATGGCAGATACTTGGCACCGAAGACGTCTTTGATTTTGCGCATGCCGTTGATGGCGTTGCGTCCGGCCTCGGTGACTTCTTCAATCGCCGAAACAATGACATCTGCACGAAGCAGCATCCCCGCACCACCGCCGTACGGACTGTCATCCACCTGCTTGTAGTTCCCGATCCCCCATCGGCGAAGGTCGTGGTAGTGGATCTGGATCTTCTTTTCGGTTTGCGCACGACCGACAATGCTCTCTGTGAGAGGCCCTCTAAACATGCTGGGAAACAGTGTCAGTACGTCAATCCTCATCTGTAGAACAGGAACATGCTTGCCCCTCCGTAGCTCCGCACAAGCGGAGCGAAGGGGGGCCGGGAAAAAGGGTCAAAACATCGATCCGCATGGAAACAGAATTATAGGGATACGAGGGCATTTTTGCTACTCTGCTTAGCAGACTTATGCCGAAAGTTTCCGTTCTCATTCCGACCTACAAACCCGATCCCAGGCACCTGCGGGAAACCTTGCAGAGCTTGCTCACTCAAACGGAACAGGATTTTGAGTGCATTCTCTGCGATGAACCAACGAAGACCGATACCAAAGCAATCATCGCCGAATACCTCCGGGACAAACGCTTTCGCTACGTCCGTAACTCTGCGCTGCTGGGTATCGGCGGGAACTGGAATCAATCACTCACGCATGCAACAGCCCCTGTCATTGCCTTCCTCTTCCAGGACGACCTCTGGGAACGCGACTACCTCGAGACAGGTCTGAAAATTTTTGCGGCAAATCCGGGTGTGGGATTTGTATCCCAGAATCACCGGTACCGCTACGACGATAATCTTCACACCATCGAAGGGTATGAGGTCCTCCAGAACATTAAGCGTGAAGTGCTGAAACCCGGTCTCTGGAAGGGCAGCGACTTCTTGAAGTTTTGGCTTCAGAGAAACATGCACCCGAACCTCATCGGTGAGCCGCCGTTCGTGATGCTACGCCGTGAAGTGATGGAAGAAGTGGGACCCTTCACCGAGACCATGCCGCAGTTTTTGGATGTGGAGTACTGGCTGCGGTGCCTCCTCGTCACCGACTGGTACTACGCAGACGGTCTCCACGGAACATTCCGCGTCCACGGAGAGGCAGCAAGCTACAGGAACAATGCCTCGGGCGAGGGACTCTACGACAGGCTGCGCTGTTTTGAATGGCTCATTGGCAAATTCGACGGTGACATGCGTCGCTTCGTCATCGCATCACGCAACCGCGCGGTGGAAGACATGGCAAAGAAGTTCCTGATGCGGGTAAAGAGACGGCAGGGAGTCAGTGCAAACGGCAGCAAGCAGGTTCTGTGGTTTGTCCTGAAGCACCCGTTTGTCGTTGCCTACGCCGTGACGAAGGTATTGTGGCGGAGGATGACAACGGAGTCCTCACTTTCACACTAATCCCTTCATCAGGGCACTCACGTCTGTGATGTGAACTTCCGCCACCGCAGTGGTCTTTCTCCCCTGCCGCGGCACCAGTCTCTCGTAGAAGCTCGGAATTTCTTCGTTCTGATACAGAATTCCAGTGGAGCCACGCTCTGAAGTATCCGTCGCAATCTTGCGGGCTTTGGCGAAGTCTTTCGGATCGTGGCCTTCCGCATTGGCATCGTACACATGCGACTGGAGCCACTCGTGCGTGGCGAAGTGGTTCCACGTGGGACAGGCCTGCAGGATATCGATGAAGGCGAAACCACGGTGCTTGATAGCCGCCTTCATGATGCGCGTCATCTGTTCAATGTCACCGGAGAAACTGCGTGCGACGAAGGTCGGCTCCAGCGAGAAGACGAAATCCATGCTGGGAAGCGTATGTTCGGGAATGCCGTTGGGAGAGCTGTCCATCTTCTGGCCCTGCCACGTCAGCGAACTCGCCTGTCCTTTGGTGAGTCCGTAGTTAGCATTGTTGTGGAGGACGAAGACAATCGGGTAATTACTGCGGATGGCGTGGACCAGGTGGCCGACACCTTCGGAGAAACTGGCGCCGTCACCGCCGAAGGCTATCACGGGCAACTTCGGATTCGCGAGCTTGGCACCCGCTGCAAAAGGAATAACACGGCCGTGCAGGCCGTGGAAACGGTATCCGAGAAGCTTGTCGCTGCCGTTGCCGCAACACCCGACATCGAAGCAGAGCAACACCTCATGCGGCGCAATGTTCAATTCCGACAGTGAGCGCTTGATCGCCGTCCATATGCCGTAGTCACCGCAGCCGTCGCACCACGTGCAGGGTGTGGACGTGTGATACGCCTGCATGAGTTTGGCCGTTGAGGAGTCGAGTGGAATGGACATACAGTGATGAGGGATTGGCATCGAGAGAGGATACGTAGCCGCGGGTTCCTAACCCGCGGACCGCTCACCAGGAGCGGTAATCGACAAAAACATACGAGTATTCATATTCGTGATTTCAACAGAGCAACCAGTTCATCGACGAAGAACGGACGCCCGTCGTACTTCAGAATGGTTTCTCTGAACCGCATGCCGCAGGTCTGGGTGATGAGTGAACCGAGTTGCGCATTGTGATTGCCTTCGACCAGGATCACTTTTTTGGCTTTGGAAGCCGCTTTTTGCAGCTCATCGGTCTTTAACGGCCAGAGATAGGTGTAGTGGAGATAAGCGGCTTTGAGCTTTGGGCTATGAGCTTTGAGTTCCTGAAGAGCATCCAGAATCACGCTCTTGTTGCTGCCCCAGCTTACAATCAGCACATCCAACTCTTTTCCTACGCCCAACGCCCTACCCCCTAACCCCAACACCTCCGGCTCAGGCAAAGCCTTCTTCAGCGCCTCCATCTTCTTCATCCTCTTCTCCATCTGCTCAACAGCGTTTTTTGACGATTCATCGACATCACCGCTCGCATTATGCTCATCGCCCTGCGCGCAATATGTCGCAGCCTTGGCTCCGGGAAGCCACCGCAAGCTGATGCCGTCTTTAGCTTTCGGATCGTAACGATCACCGGATTTCAGCTTCGCCAGTTTCTGTGGATCGGTGACAAGAAGTCCTCGATGCACCTTCGCCTTCTTCTGATCGTAGGGTTTCTGCGTGTAGATCGCCTCGGCAATTTGCTTGTCGGTCAGGATGATCACCGGTGTCTGGAATTTTTCCGCGTAGTTGAATGCTTCCGGCATGAGATCGAACGAATCCTTCCCGTCACTGACCGAGACTACGAGTCTGGCGAATTCTCCGTGCGCGGAACCGACAGCGAGAAGCAAATCACCCTGCGCTGTCCACGTGGGAAGTCCCGTTGCGGGACCCGGACGCTGCGCCAAAACGAACACCGAGGGATTTTCGATGATGCCATTGAGGGAAACTGTTTCGGTCATCAGATCGAAACCACCTCCGGAAGTTCCGGTCGCCGCGCGCGTTCCCATATGCATCGCTCCGCTCATCATCTGCGCCGCGGTAATCTCATCCTCCGCCTGTTTGATGACCAGACCCGTTTCGTTCTGTGTATCGGCCATGTATTCCAGAAGCGGTGAGCTCGGTGTCATGGGGTAGCCGACGTACATTCTGCAGCCCGCGTGCACCATACCCATACCCATGGCCTGGCTACCGGTAAGGAGCAAATGATCTTGCCATTGCTTATTTGGAGCCGGAAGCGAAACGGATGACTGGCCTGCCCCGCGAAGCCCGGAGGGCGAAGTGGGGTGGTCTGTGATAACCCACTTTGTAGCGACATCGATCGCGGCGTAGTTCATTGCGAGGAGTTTTTCGCCCTTATGGCCGAATTGCTCTTTCACGAGCGCTTTCAGTTCATCGGCTTTCCGTCCAAGAATCGCCCATACGACAGCGGTAATGAGCACGTTTCCAAGAATCGGTGGAGCTTTCAGATCCTTCAAAAATTTTTCATTCGGCATGTGGACCACCGAAATTTTCGCGGCATCCAACTGCTTCTGGATTGCGGGGGAAAATTTCCACTGCGGCGTCTGATGGAGGATCACACCACCCTTCTTCACATCCAGAGCATTCTGCTCAAGTCCGTGGTGATTGAAACACACGAGGACATCCACCTTGGTCTCCGTGCTCTCGACTTTCTCATTGCTGATATCGAGTTGAAAACTACTGTGGCCGCCTTTGATAAGCGACATATATTCGCGGTATCCGAATACGCAGTACCCCGCTCGCTTCAGCCCTTTTGCGCACATCTCCCCAACGGAGTTGACCCCCTGCCCCTGCGCGCCCGTTACTTTGAGGGAAATTCTCTGCATATATCGAATCACGAATAACGAATAACAAATAACAAATAACTTTATGACTTCTTCAAAAGCAAGGATACAAACCGATCACACCACTTACGAACCTTCTCCTCCTGCCCATACGGATCATTCACGACCGTCAGCGGATCCATGAACATGTCTGCGCCGTGATCAATCAGAAACATCCGCATGTGCTCCCCCGCCCGCGCCGTGTAGTAGTACCGTTCGTCGCCGAGTGCGATCACCGTGCAACGCTTTTTCTTGAGCTCGACGTCCTTCGCGCGCTTGCCGAGAAATTCGACCATGAAAGGATGCATTTGCCCTTCGACACCTCCCGTGTTCCAGCTGCCGCTGGCGAGAATCACAACATCGCTCTTCGTCATATCGTCGGGAGTGGCCTGCTCCGCACGCGTCAGAGTAACGGATACGTGTGCAGCGTTCTCCCGGAGATGAGCCGCGAGCACATTCACCACGTACTCCGTGTGACCGGAGCCCGTGGCGTAGATGATCTGAACCGTAGGCACGCCCACATTGTACATACCTACGATTGCGCTTCATAGATAAGTTCCCACAGATAAGCAGGCTTCTCTACCCCAACGGCAGGCAACAATGGAATGTATAGTATGCTTCACGCTGTCTGCTGCCCATCCGATGGAAGACTGGGAGAGGAATATCGCGATCGATCGTCTGGGGTCTCTGATTCCGACAATCACACAGAACCCGAACACCACTGAGTCGCAAAAACTCGATTCGATAGGACGTGTCGTGCAGGGGACAATCGATGACATCATGGATCATCCCATGCGCCCAAACCCCTTGCCAGTTCGTCCGTCCATCCTGCCGCCACACGACGACGTCACCATCGATAGACTCGCGCGCTTCCAACGCATACTGCGGAATGAACCGCCGAAATTGCGAGCACTCACACTGGAACGCCTCGAACACAACGAACTGCGCATACAACACGAGGAAAGGAGCGACTGATAGGCGCAATACAATCTCCGTTCACAAGATCTGTTGCCCCCTGTCTGCACTAGAGATCGTTGATGTTGACCTGAATAGATCCACCGTATCCGTTGGCTGTCTTCATCGTCGGATCGTACCGGACTTGAATTTTCTCCTGAGTGACGCTGACGGGAGTCAATGAACCCTTATCGAAAATAAAGATCTCATCGCCGCGGCGCTCGAGCAAAATCGCGGCCCGGGAAACGGAGTCGTCAAACTTGTTCACTTTCCCACGAACTTCAAGAGAGATTGGCTTCCGGAGGCTGCGATTGAATAATTGCGATTGCTCCAACGGCCTCCCAACGATGATCGATCCACCACTGTGAAGATCATACTCTTTACCATCAACATGCACGATGGTGGATGCGCCTCCATCGTTTGGATTCGGTTTCACATGCGCATGCACAGTGGAAGAAAGCCTGATATCCATGGGTGTTGCGGCGCTGAGTGAACTACGAATACCGGGTTCGGCGGATGGGTTCACCATATTCTTGCCATAGGGAAATCCCATGCGCAGAACGATGATACAATCCGCGGCGAACTTATCCGCCTTTTGGGCAAATTTTCCATCATTGCTGCACAAGAATTTTCCTACAAGTTCTTGCGCACGTTCTCCCCGAACCTCTCCCAGCCGCTGTACAGCGCCGGGAACGTTCCTTCTCATGTCCTGCAATGCACCGTCCAAAGCGCGGTACTCATCATAGGAAAGACCTGCCGCATCTTCCAATATTCCAATAACAAGCTGTTCATCCTCTGTCCTGTTGACCCCCTCCTCACACATGAGATTGGTAAGATCCACACGCAGCCCGTGTAAATGCTGCAAAAACCCGGGCTCTCCCTCGTTGCGTCCTTCAGGATCTTTGTCTTTGAGAGTGTCTGGAAGGTGTACCATGCAAAGTATAGTATACACTGTTCTGCTGTTTCTATCAACGCCCTACCAACGTTTATGTTGAAATCTCCCCATTCACACGAGCAGCCATGTTCTCTCTGTTGCGCTGCGCATTCAGAAGTATGTTGCCGTACCTGCGAACCTTGTCCACTTTATCGATGAGACATGGATCCTTACCCAATATCCCAAGTGCCCATTCCAATTCATCCTGTCCCGCACATGCAGTAATGAAGGGGTGTGGTTTTATCATCTTCCTACTCGAGGCGATTGCTGTCGCCATCGACCCAAAACGCTCCGCCAGATCTTGCAGCACCGGCAGTGCGTCGCATCCGGAAAACATATCGTGTACAACAGAGAATGCGAGAATCCTGTCGATGTGCGGGTCTGGCTTGCCGTTGGAAGCGGTCTCGCTCATAGCCGGCGCATTGTGGAGATTTCACGTATTGATGCAAGCGAATTGCGCGAAAAAGCAAAATGCGCTATACTGTGAGGAAGCCTATGGTTGAACGCATACCCTCACCGGAAAACCCGCAGTCATGGGACGAACTAACGTCTTTTATAGAAGGGAAGGATCCGAATGAACAGCTGATTTTCTGGTCCAGTATCAGCAGTATTGTGAGTAGAGCGGCGAGCATTGTCACTGCGGAAGAGAATGGACAAGATACTGGAGAATGGCGCCACCGGTCCATCGCCGACAGGGCAGGTGGAATTATGTATGCGCTTTCAAAGTGGGGCACATACAACCAAGCGGACGCATGGTTCAAAATTGTGTGTACACATCTCCGCATCGGCCTCACGGGCACAGTGACAAATACTGAAGCATATGAATCCATCGAAAAACGCGGACCCGCTCCTATAGCAGCGACGCAAAAGCTTGTGACAGAGAATATTGATCGAGTGCATCGTTTGCTTAAAGCGTAGGAGCATCTCGCTATGAGCCTCCTCTCCCCTGCCTCCATCGCCGTGATCGGTGCATCCGCCACCCCGGGGAAAGTGGGTCATGATATTCTCAAAAATCTCCTGGAGCAGGGATACAAGGGGACGGTGTTCCCCGTGAACCCGAAAGGCGGGGAAATATTGGGAAAGAAAGCATGCACATCGGTACAGGAGATCGGTGAAGCTGTCGACCTTGCAGTGATTGTCATTCCCGCGGCGGCAGTTCCCGGAGCACTGCTGGAATGCGCTGAGAAGAAGATCAGCAATATCGTGATCATCAGCGCAGGTTTTGGTGAAGTACACATAGAGGAAGGCGATGCTCTACAGAAAGAAGTCGTGCGTATCGCAAAGGAGAAGGAATTGAAGATCATCGGTCCGAACTGCCTCGGCATTCTGCGTCCTTCGATCGGCATGAATGCGTCGTTTGCAAAAGAGCTTCCTTCGGCAGGAACCGTCGCTCTCATCAGCCAGTCCGGCGCACTCGCGGTCGCCGTTATGGACGCTTCCATGGATCTCGGTATCGGCTACAGCTCGGTCATTTCCATCGGCAACAAAGCAGTGATGGATGAATGTGATTTCCTTGAACTCTGCGTTGCAGACAAAGACACGAAAGTCATCGGTCTTTACCTTGAGAGTATCCGCGACGGAAAACGGTTCCTGGCAACAGCCGCGAAGATCGCAGGGGAGAAATCCGTCGTCCTTCTGAAGGCGGGTGTGTCCGAGCAGGGAGGAAAGGCGGCAGCATCCCACACGGGTGCATTGGCCGGAAGTGATGCCGCCATCGACGCGGTCTGCGCGCAGACGGGAATTCATCGTGCGCACGACATGCAGGAGTTCCTTGATCTTCTGGAAGTCCTCAGTACGCAACCGGTACTCCGCACGGAACGTATCGCCGTGATCACCAATGCCGGAGGTCCGGGCATTCTTGCAACTGATGAGGCGGAAGCACTGAACCTTGCGTTACCCGCACTCTCCGTACGCACGCTCGAACCGATGAAAAAGGCTCTGCCGGCATCGGCAGGGACCGGAAACCCGATCGATGTGATCGGTGATGCCGACGCGGCACGCTTCGAAGCGGCACTGAAAGCAGCCGGCGAAGATGAAAACATCGACGGCATATGCGTACTGCTGACGCCGCAGGTGATGACGCCCTGTGACGACATCGCGAAGGCGATCGTCGCATGGAAGAAAAAGTACGGCCTCATGCCAGTCGTGACGAGCTTCATGGGCGACAAGAGCGTGCAGTCTTCGAGGGCAATCTTACAGAGCAACGGTATCCCGTCGTTCGACACCCCTGAGCGTGCAGTGAAAATGCTCGCAGCACTGCGCAAGCGAACTTCAAGCTCACAACTCACAGCTCACAGCTCCTCCGATACTTCGAAACGCAAAACAAAAGCCCAATCTATCCTTAGCGGCTACCAAGGCCTCATCCCCGAAGACGTCATCGGCCAACTCTTCGCGCACTACGGCATTCCCCTCCCCAAGCAGAAGATCGCACAGACGGAAGAAGACGCTGCGAGGATCGCACAGGAAATCGGATACCCGGTGATCGCCAAAATCAGCTCACCGCAGATCATCCACAAGACCGATGTCGGCGGCATTCGTGCACACCTTCTGACAGAGCGGGACGTCCGTGACGGTTTCAAAGCGATCATGAGCAATGTGAAGGAAAAAGCTCCGCATGCGGACATCCGCGGGGTGCTGATTCAGAAATTCCTCCCCGCTGGGAACGAATTTATCGTCGGCTCCACCCGCGACGCTTCGTTCGGGCACCTCGTCATGGTCGGCATGGGCGGCATTTACACGGAACTCCTCAACGACACGGCATTCCGCATCGCTCCGGTAATCGCAGAGGAAGGCTACCGCATGCTTTCGGACCTCACGGCCTGGAAAGTGCTCCTCGGTATGCGCGGTAAGGGTCAGAGCGACATCGACGGTCTTTGCAGAGTCATCGAAGCACTGTCGCAGATGGTGACCGACTGCCCGGAAATCACGGACATCGACATCAACCCCGTGATCGTCGGAGAGAGTGATGTGGCGATTGCGGACGCAAAAGTTGTGATCGGTTAATGTCACGACCATCGGCGATACTTCATGGTGTAGGGAATATCCATCGCGGAAAATCCCGCAAGTTCTTCGATAGCGCAGAACAGTGCATGGAACACGACGCAGAACGCCTTCGCCTGCTCGCGTACATGAGAATGACCGCTCTGCATTGCTCCGATCTGCTGATCGACCGTGCGAAAATACGCTCCATGGAAATGCTCGATGCCTGCCTTCTGTATCATTTTCACAGCCATCGGAAGATTCATCTCGATGACATCGTAGAGAAGATTGTATCGTTGATCACCGAGTCGGCGACGCACGGCATCATAGACGGCGGATTCCTCGAGATGCATGGGCAATTACAGTGAACGCTTGAAAACTAGATAGCACGCCTTGTGTACTGTTTGTTGTAGATACAGCAACCGCTGATCTGCTGAACATGTATTGTAGGTGGTCAGGGTAGTTGATGATTCAAGTATAGCGCCTGTGAAACGTAGTAGCTCCCTGACCATTCCGACATGCGCGAATAAAACGTTTTCCCAATTTTCTTCCATTTCTAGGAGTAATTCAACGGTGAACTCTGCGTACTCATGCATGTTCACATCTTCTGCGAATGTGATTTCAAAATTCGGGCTCTCAAAGTTCAGGAGGTTCTTTGCCTCAACGAGAACATGCTCTAGTGTTGGTGGCATAGCGGTAGATCCTAGGTTTTTTCCATGGAAATCCAAAGATATTGCGCTATGATTTTGCCGTTTTCACTCGTTTCCATCGAATCCCATGAAACTCAAGAAACTCTTTGATAGTGCTGTGCAACACGGAATCGACGCCGACCCCCGCACTCGCAAGGGCGTGGAGAAACTCCTCAAGAAACAGAAGGAGAGAATGAAGAAGCTCGATGAGAAGGAAAAGGAGTACTTCGACGAGGAACGAACGTGGAACCCCTACGCAGACACGCGCATTATCAACGGTTCCGGCGAGGAAGATGTGAAGACCTTGATGGTCGGTATCGACGGTGAAACCCAGGAAGTGCTGCTCGCAGATCGTCTCCGTGAAAAGGGTCACAAGATCGACTGTATGTTCATTCACCACCCCGAAGGTCGCGCTCTTGCAGATCTCGATAAGGTGATGCCCCTGCAGGTCGATCTTCTCGGTCTGCACGGTGTTCCTGTAAACCACTCCGAGGCACAGATTCGTCCGAGAATGGACAAGATCTGGAGGGCTATCCATGCCGATAACCTGTTTAGGACGGAGCGCGCTGCAGAACTCCTCGGGATCCCCGCATTCACCTGCCACACCGTGACGGATAACTTGGTGTGGAGATACATGGAGAAGCACATCTGCGCGAAGCAGTACGATGACCTTGGGGAGATCCTCAATGCGATCCTGGAGATGCCGGAATACAAGTACTATGCAAAGAAAGGAAACCCACCAATCATCGTCAATGGCAGCAAGTCTTCCCGCCCGGGAAAGATAGCAGCGACGGAATTCACGGGAGGAACCAATGGACCGGAGGAATTCCTGGAGAGCCAGAGCAGAGCCGGCATCGGTACCATTCTCTCAATGCACGTGACGGAGAAGACGCTTGAGGAAGCAAAGAAGCACAATGTGAACATGATCCAGTGTTCACACATGGCATCCGACGCTATTGGTATCAACCTGCTTCTCGATCTCCTCACAAAGGAAGAAAAGAACCTCCAGACAGTCGATGCCTCCGGCTTCGTCCGCGTGAAGAGGAAATGAGCATGTGGTCCGGTCTCTCTTGATTTTCACCGGTGCATTGCCTAGAGTCGCGCTCCAGTAGTCATTCTTTCCCCATACAATCCATGTCCGAAACGCAGCCTACTACAGACCTGACACCCGAGATGATCGCCCTCATGCAGGCAGATGCTGCACTGACACCTCCGGAGATGCTCGGCCTTGAGTGGTGGAAAGATCATGCAAACATGACCATAGAGCGCCTCAGAAGAGCGACAGCACACCCGAAGACAATCGCACCTGATGCTCAGTAACAACCCCATCTTGTCCTCCTCTTTTGCCATCATCGGCACAGCATGGCGTTTTTACAAGAAGCAACCGGTGCTGAATGCCGTGGCATTCTGGTTCTTCTTCGCCCCCAGCGCAGCATTGAGCGCTCTCGATGTATTTACGGAAACCAGTCAGGAATCTGTTTCCCCGTTTCCCATTGAGTATATCTCACTCATGAGTCCCGTCGCCATTGCCGTCGCCATCCCCGTCTCCATCGCCGTCATCTATCTGTCGCTCTGGGGACAGGCTTGTACTCTCGTCATCTGCCAGAGAATGATTAAAAGTCCTGCAGGAAGGAACAGGACATCTTTCGCAGCAGTACGGCAACAGGCACAGAAGTACATCTTCCTGCTCTTCGTCACCGAAGTCATCCGCACATGCAAGATGCTGCTCTGGGGACTCCTGCTGGTCGTTCCGGGAATTATCTACGGCATCCGGACCGCGTTCTACGACATTCTCATCATCAATGATGACGCTCCATACGGAAGGGAATCCCTCCGACGGAGCATGGCGCTGGTGACAGGGAGAACGTGGGAAATTCTCTGGAGAATGCTCGTGATGATGGCATGCGTGTTGCTGCCGGCAGGACTGATCGCCGGTGCCGTCGAAAAAGGTTTGACGCTCACCGATGATCGGTTGTTCATTCTCGGCGGGCTGATCTCTGATGCGATTGGTGCATATGCGGGTATGTTCTTCCTGGTATGCCTGATAGCGCTCTTCTCGGAACTGAAAAAAGCAGTCGCACCTATCGGTGTGACCCGTACACGGTGAAGCTCATGCAACCTGTGCCGTCCGCCGATGCGGAACGCGTCCATACCAGATGATGCATGCCGCAATGAGGCTACCGATGAGATTGGAGACCAGATCCAATCCGGTATTCACGTACCCTCCGACATTGTTATCGGGGATCCACATGACCGCGAGGAATTCAACGATTTCATTCCAGGCGCCGAGTCCGTTGCTTGCCAGTATCGCGATGACGAGCTCCAGAGGGTGCCGCAGATTGCGCGGCATGATGGACCGCAGCATCTGCCAACACACCCACGTACAGATGCCGAACCCGTAAAGGTGCATGACATGGTCATATTTGAGAACGTACGGAATGAGCCATAAGTTGTAGAGTACCGGCTTCGCTCCCGCATCAATCGGCCAGACGGGCGACACCGTGAGAAGGCCGCCGAGTAAGTGGAAAAGTCCCCAGACGCTGAGCAACCAGAGAACACCCTGCGTGAACCGCACCCTGGCATGCAGTGTCAGAACTGCAAGCCCGAGAAGCAGGATAACGGCGATATAGAGAATGAATTCCCAGTTTTCAATCTGCAATGCAAACATGCTCCCGATCGCCAGATACGAGAGAGTAAAGAGTGTCACATACCAAAGTTCATTGCGCACAGTGAAAAGAGACATGCAATGTTTATACGCAATCTGGCAGTATTTCTCAAGAGCAGGCCTGCTTCACGATGCTCTCAAACACCTTCGGCTCGTGGATCGCAAGCTCCGAGAGCGCCTTCCGGTCGAGGCCGATGTTCTTCTTCTTCATGCCATTGATAAACCTCGAATACGTGAATCCCTGTGCTCGGACTGCGGCATTCAAACGGACAATCCAGAGCGAACGGAAATCACGCTTCTTCAATCTGCGATCACGGTAGGCGTTGCGGCCGGCCTTCATCATGGCCTCCTGTCCTTTCTTCACTGTGGTGCTGCGCATGCCACGATAGCCCTTATTGAGCTTCTTGAGCTTCTTGTGACGTGCATGCCGGGCTACACCTGTTTTTGTACGCATGTATGCTGAGTGGAATCAAAGTACGGATTCAGAGGTACGGAAGCATACCGATAATCTTCTTGTGCTCGGTGCCGTCAGCAATCACTGTGCGATCCAAACGCTTCTGGCGCTTGCTCTTCTGCATGAGAAGGTGGTTACGGCTGTGACGCTTGAAGGCGATACGACCGCTTCCGGTGCGCCGGATGCGCTTTTTGGCGCCGCTGTGGGATTTCTGCTTCGGCATCGGGTGGAGTGTAGCGATAAAAAGAGGGCATTCAAGCTTTTCAATGGGAAAAGAGTGAATCCAACAAGGGGCAAACGGCTGCCCAAGAACCCAAGAACCCAACAACCCAACAACCCAACAACCCAACAGCTCAAGAACTCATCCCCCCCTCTTCCCCCGTACGACAACACTGAACATATTCCCCTGAGCCCGTATTTCCTGCTCGATCTCAGCAACGTCCATAAGGCTATCCACGACGCCGAGGAGCTTCTGGCGTGCGTAATCCTTGTTCGTCATTTCACGCCCGCGGAGACGGACAACGAGTTTGACCAGGTGCCGTTCGGCGAGGAACTCGCGCGCGCGGTCGGCAACACGTTCCAGGTCGTGCTGCTCCGTTCGGAAACCGAACCGCAGCATTTTCACTTCGGTCTGCTTGTTGTGGGATTTCTGCTTCTGCTCCTTCTTTTTTAGTTGGTACATGAACCGTCCGAAATCCGTGATCTTCACGACGGGAGGAACCGCCTTCGGGGAAATCTCAATAAGATCCATCTCCTGCGCTTTCGCACGCGCCAATGCCTCCTCCGATGTGAGCGTTTCTGTGTTCTCTCCGTCCACGAGAAGAACCTTCGGCGCTCGTATTTCTTCATTGATACGCGGACGCTTTTCTTTGCGGAAGGATGCGATGTTGGAACGGCGTTTCTGCAAGCGAAAATAAGAGGCAGGCTTTAATCTAAGCGGTAAAGTTCCGCTGCGCAAGCCATTACTGCATTAGTTTGGCGCTGTGAAGACCGTGAACTGCAGACCGATGCGGTGCCACTTTGGCGCGGATCCGGGACGAAGACTGACGGTATCGACCGTCATGATCTGGAGAGGCCAGAGCTTGTAACGAACAAGCACACCGCCGAGATCGCTTGAGAGAAGTTCCTGTGCCTCCCGGAGAAGAGATGAGCGGATAGCAGCATGGAACGTATTCAGGAATGCAGGCGTAGAAAATGAACGCAGCAACTGGTCTTCATAGAGCTTCGGATTCTCCGCGAAATCCTGCAACTGCACAGAGAGAAACTCTTCCAATGCAATGATGCCGGCAGGATTCTCCGTTTCCACAGCCTGCAGGAGAAGCGCACGTTCCTGTTCAGAAAGAGCGTCGCCGACGGTCATAAGGCCAGCGAGACGGATGAGGAGCAGAACGGAACGCATGGCATCTTCATGCGCGATAAATTCCAGACTCACTGTTTGGGCACGCAATCCGTTCCCTTTGTCGACCGCGTCTCCCATCACAATATCGGACATTTCCGTCAGCGTACCTTCCCGTCCATACACTTCTCTGACGACATCGAATACTGCCATCAACCGACCGAGGTCTGTCTGTTCAGGCAGAGCGAATATGCGGATGTGCTCCTCCGGAGATCCCACGATTGTCGCCGCATGCAATTCAGTGAGTTCCGTTTGCTCCTGCAAGAGAGCGAGTCGGCGTTCGAGTTGAGGAATTTCACTGACAATCGGGACAGAGACATCGCGAACACGACTGATGG
>Ga0194131_10003627_pt1 | contig 24086 bp, 29 predicted proteins | sample TA2KigO120mmetaG_FD_148631 | JGI IMG/M metagenome (GOLD analysis project Ga0194131, IMG submission 148631) | Freshwater microbial communities from Lake Tanganyika, Tanzania - TA2015053 Kigoma Offshore 120m | ecosystem: Environmental > Aquatic > Freshwater > Lake | place: Tanzania: Lake... | reverse complement strand
CTTCCTCCTTTTCAAACAGTGGCGGGGCATAGCGACCCGTTATGCCAAAGGGTCTGCCTCTTACCTAGCTTCCTGTCAGATCCGAGCGGTAATAATCTGGAGTAAGTTATTTTGACGACACGCTCTAAGGAGTACGCACCATGCGACTGGGATTTTCCTTGCCCCAGGGCGGCGCCCTGGCCACTCCAGATGCCATCACGCAGGTAGCCAGGCGGGCCGAGGAATTGGGCTACGCCAGTCTGTGGACTCTTGACCGGTTTCTATACCCGGTGCAGCCCCAGACACCCTACCCTGGTACGCCCGACGGCCATTTGCCGGAACAGATGCGCGTCATGCTGGACCCGCTGGAAGCCCTCACCTTTGCCGCCGCCCACACTTCCCGCATTGCCCTGGGCACCAGCGTGCTGGTCATGGGCTACCGTAACCCGGTGATGCTGGCCCAAACCCTCACCACCCTGGACGTGCTTTCCGGCGGCAGGCTGAAAGTGGGCTTGGGACAAGGCTGGTCCAAGGATGAACACGACGCGGTAGGAGTCAAAATGTCCGACCGGGCGGCCAGGGCTGATGAATTTATCCAGGTGATCAAGGCCATCTGGACGCGGGACCCGGTGGAGCACCACGGCAAGTTTTTCCATTTCCGCCGGTCCCACATACTGCCCAAGCCAGTGCAAAAACCTCACCCGCCCATTTTCCTGGCGGCCTACACTCCAGGTTCAATGAAGCGGGTGGCTACCCTGGCCGACGGCTGGAATCCCACGGGCATCCCCGTTGCCGGCATGGCTCAAATGATGGAGGGCATCCGGGGAATGGCCCAGCAGGCCGGCCGCAACCCCAAGGAATTGCAGATGATAGTGCGGGGCAACTTGTATGTCTCGCCGCAGCCCATGGGCGCAGACCGGTTTATCTTTACCGGCTCCCTGGACCAGATTAAAGCGGACGTTCAGGCGTGCCAGGGCATTGGCGCCGATGAAGTGTTCTTCGACCCCTTCTTCTCGCCGGGGGTTGCCTCAACTGACCAGGTGCTTAGACTAATGGAGCAGTTGCGGGGAGCAGCGTCGTAGGGACCTGCCACCACTGGGTTGACGCCAGTTGTTGCGAGTCCTTCAATGAGGTGGCTGCGGGGGTTCACCTTCACCCCAACCCTCTCCCATCAAGGGAGAGGGAGCACAAGAGCCTCCTCTCCCCTTGTGGGAGAGGATGAGAGGTGAGGGGTACAGTTCAGTCCCTAAAGCGGAACTCCCGGACGTCCCTGGGGATAATCAAACGCGCCTCAGTCTCGTGCTGAATCTCCTCTGGCGTCCAGCCGGGGGCGTACTCCCGCAACACTAACCCTTGAGGGCTCACCTCAAACAGCCCCAGGTCAGTGACCACCAGCTTCACTACGCCAGGCGCGGTGATGGGCAGCTTGCAACGTTTGAGCAGGCGCGGGCTGCCGTCCCGGGGGTTGGTGTGCTCCATGGCAATGAACACCCGCTTGGCGCAGGCGGCCAGGTCCATAGCCCCGCCAATGCCGCCGCCCTTGCGGCTGGGAATGCGCCAGTTGGCAAAGTCTCCATTCTCCGCCACTTCGTAAGCCCCCATCACCGTCACGTCCACCATGCCCCCCCGGATAAAGGCAAAAGAGTCGGCGTGATGGACAATGGCCATGCCCGGCTGGGCCAGCACGTGCTGCCCGCTGGCGTTGACCAGGTGCCGGTCTTCCTGGCCCACCGGAGCTATCGGCCCGTAGCCAATGACGCCGTTCTCCGAATGGTTGATGATGGTCTTGTTGGGATCCACGTAGTTGGAGCACAGGGTGGGCATACCCACTCCCAGGTTGACCACCCACTCGTCCTGAAACTCCATGGCCAGGCGGTCGCACATGGCCTGGCGCTCCAGCTTGGGCTTGCCTGATTTGGGATGCTCTGGCATGGAAGCCTCCTGATCTTATATCCGGAGAGGCGAGGCATGCCTCGCCTCCACACTGAGGGACACTGGACTCCGCTACTCCCAAATCCCCTCCGGCGCGGGCGGAATGCGCACAATGCGCTGGACGTACACCCCCGGCACATGGATAGCGTCGGGTTCCAACTCGCCGGGGGCCACCACGTCGTTCTCCACTTCCACTATGGTGGTCTTGGCGGCCATGGCCATAATGGGATTGAAGTTGCGCTGGGTCAGCCGGAACTGCAAGTTGCCATAGGTGTCGGCCTTCCAGGCGCGGATAAAGGCGTAGTCGGCGTGTAGGGGGTACTCCAGCACGTAGGTGCGGCCGTTAATCACCCGGTGCTCCTTGCCTTCCGCCAGCTCGGTGCCCACGCTGGTGGGGGTGTAAAAGGCGCCGATGCCCGCCCCCGCGGCGCGGATGCGTTCGGCCATGGTGCCCTGGGGCACCGTCTCTGCCTCAATCTCGTTGTTATTGAACATGCGCACAAAGGCCGTGACCCGGGACGGGTGGGTGGGCGAGGTAAAGGCGCAGTACATCTTTTTGACCCGGCCCGCTTCAATAAGGGTGCCCACGTCCGGCGCTTTGGCATCCAGCACGCCCGCATTGTTGGAGATGCCAGTCAAGCCCTTGGCCCCCTGCCGGTGCAAGGCGGCAATCAAGTTGCGCGGCACGCCAACGCCCCCAAATCCCGGAAACATGATGGTGACCCCGTCCGGGATATCGGCGACAGCTTCATCAAAGGTCTGGTAAACTTTGTTCCTCATGCGGCAAGTCTCCAGTGCGGGTTTGGTTATACATACTACCGCATACCTGGGCTGGTTGCCAGGGGTGGGACGCAGGGCAATTGCGCGTCAAATCTAACTTGCCGAAGCAACTGAACGTGAGTGAAGATTTTTGACGGTTAAATCCCCCCACCCCCCTTTGGGGCCTTGTTCCAAATGTCATTCTGAGTCCCGATTGCATCGGGACGAAGAATCTAAATTTCCGGAATTGTAGACCCTTCGTCCTTCAGCCGAAGGACTCAGGGTGACAAGAATTGGATGAAAATCGTATTCTCCCAGCGAAATCATTACTTTTGAAACAAGGCCCCCTTTGGCAAAGGGGGGCCAGGGGGATTTTGACTCGGAAACTCCCAACCCTGTGCAATGGTTTATTCAAGGCCCAGTAAGAGCCTGTGTGGGAACCGCTTTTTCTCCCCCTTACCAAGGGGGAGCTGGAGGGGATTAGATGACCCCTCCCAACCTCCCCTTGGCAAGGGGCGGGATTTGTCACATAACTCTTATTAACGTCCTGAGGAGCCAAACATGTCGCCAACAGAGCCTCCAGAACCCCAACCTAGCCGCCCGCGCATGGCCGCGGGCTACGGCATATCTCAGTCCGAATCGGGCCTGCTCTCCTGGAGCGACGCCCAGGCGCGGCTGCGGCAGGCGCGGAATTACTGGATTGCCACTACCCGGCCCGATGGCCGCCCCCACGTAATGCCAGTGTGGGGCCTGTGGATGCCGGAGGGGTTCTATTTCGGCACGGATCCTGCCTCTCGTAAAGGCCGTAACCTGGCAGCCAACCCCCGCGCAGTGGTGCACCTGGAGAGCGGCGACGAGGTGGTAATCGTCGAGGGGCGGGTAACCGCAGTTGATAATCCGTCTCGCCTGGCGTCCCTGGTCGAGGCCTACCATCAGAAATACAAAGTCCGGCCCGAGGGGCTGTATTGGCTGCAACCCCGGCGCGCCTTTGCCTGGACGGAGAAGGATTTTCCCAACAACGCCACCAGCTGGGAGTTTCAGTAGTGTATCAATTTGGACCTCGTCGTTCCGGCGAAAGCCGGAACCCAGTGGCGCATCTCAGCCATACCACTATCTGGGCGCCCCAACTAGTCGGGGTGCGATGGATAATGCCAAAGTAAACTGATGCACCACTGGAGTTCCCCGGCCCTTGACAACTGCCGTCCTGGGACGAAAAATCCACTTACTCAGTTAAGGCGGGAGGCTGTCATGGCTGCTCACGAGCATCAGACCTATGTCTATGTTGGCCTGGCGGGCGAAGGCGACTTCATCGGACAGGGCGGGCTTTATCGGTGGGCCGATGGCGACGAAGAGTGGATTAATATCCAAAAAGGACTACCCCAGAACCCCCAGGTTCGGGCGCTTTTAGTGCACCCTGATACTCCGGAAGTGGTTTACGCCGGCACCCACCAGGGCGTGTACCGCAGCGGCGACCGGGGTGAGCATTGGGAGCCGCTAGGCTTGCCGCGAATTACCACCGATATATGGTCGCTGGCCTTCCATCCCCATGATCCCAACATCCTTTTTGCCGGGTGCGACCCCTGCGCCATTTTCCGGTCTGAGGACAGCGGCCAGCACTGGCGCAAGATGGATACCAGCCGGGTGGCATTCCCCCACATCACCACCTACATGCCGCCCCTGGGCAAGCGGGTTATCGGCCTGGCTGCCGACCCCAGCAACCCCCTGGACATGTACGCCGCCATTGAAGTGGGCGGCCTGCTGGGCAGCCGCGACGGCGGCGAAAGCTGGGACCAGCTCCTGGACGGGCCTTACTTGCGCAACAACACCCTGGACTTGCACGGCGTCCAGGTCAGCGCCGCCTCTCCCGGCACGGTATTCATCATCACCCAGGTGGCCATGTTCCGCAGCCGCCAGCGAGGCCAGTACTGGGAGCACATCCAGGTGGAAGAGATGTTCCCCGGCGGCTCCTACTGCCGCGGCTTGCTGGTGGACCCCAACAACCCCAGCACCCTTTACCTGGCATCTGGCGCAGGCGGCGGCGGCGCGCCCCGGGGCATTCAAGAGGCTGGGGCGCTGTTCCGCAGCCGGGACACCGGCGAGACCTGGCAGCGGGTGGACATTGGCGAGACGCCGCCCCGCCGTATGTTCCAGGTTGCCATTGACCGCGCTGCGCCCTCCCGCGTCTATTGCTGCGACGGCGACGGCCGGGTGTACGCCAGCCAGGACGGGGGGAATTCCTGGACCAAGACCCAGGTGCCGGGGCAGATGTCCCGCAGCCTGCACGTGTACCCAATGGCGGCGGGTTAAACGTCTACCCTAACATCAACAGCCGGGGACGCAGAGGATATGCAGAACTCTCATCATTACCTCAGCAGCTTCCGCGCCCCCGGCAGTGAATATCGGTAGGAGATCCGAAAGGAGGGGTGAGGTTTGAGTTCACCGGCACTAACACGCGCCACGCTGGCGCTGACGGAAAAAGACCTGGAGTTTATGGCCCTGCTAGCCAATGAACTGCCCGGGGATTTGCGGAGCTACAAAGTCGCCAGAGAAGGCCCCCTGGACAATGCGCGCATGGCCCAGCACAGCTTCGGCGGCAGGACGGCTACCAGCTATGCCCAAGCCGGGCGCATCAATGGCTACCTGCGGGAGTTCGGCCCGGTGCTGACTGCCAATCCAGAGGATGGCATGGATATTGTCGCCGCCTCGGTAGCCCACCTGTTTCACACCCCTGATTCGGTGTCCGGGTGGATGCGGGACGTATTCCTCAAAGACTTTGAGGAACACGTGGGACAGAGCATGGGCCGCGGCAACCAGCTAATTTCGGTCAAGCGGCTTCAGCCCGCCGGGTTCTTCGACGAGGCCGTGGGGTTAAAAGTGCTGCAAGGCGGTTCCAAAGGCCTGGCTTCCTCCACGGTTATAGACTTCCGGGTGGGCCGCATCCTGGGCGTGGTCTACGTCGGCTCAGTGGGAGACCATGACCGGCTGGACCTGGCGACCCAGTTGGGCCTGGCCATGGAAAAGCGCATTGTGCGCGTGGCGCTGGGCGCCGCCTAGATTAATCGGCTTCTGAGGAACGAAAGAGCGGGCCGCAGCTTTTTCTCCTGGGATTTGGCACCCTTTTGACCCTCATAGGCGTTGCTGTTTTCTTTGCCCTCACCTGGTTCAAGCGGGGTGGCGAGGGCGCCAGTGCGGTGAAAGTGCTGGACAAGGTGGAGCTGCACCTGCCCCACGCCCTGATTATCTTTGTGGCCGGAGTGGCGTCGATGGCGCTGCCCTTTTTCTTGCCTGGCCTGAACACCGGCAACGCCAGGCCGTCTGAAACACTAGAAGCGCCGCCAGCCGCCACACCAGCGGGCGCTGCTGCGCCGGCCGTGGCCAACCGGCCCCCGATGGTTGGCGACATCGCCGTAGAACCGGCCACCGTGCTGTCCGGGCAGGTGGTGCGAGCGCAGATTAACGTCAGCGACCCGGACCGGGACCGCCTGGAGGTGCGGTGGGCCACCGACGCGGGCAGCTTTCCGGAGCGGGACACCGGCGCCAGCGTCAACTTTCAAGCCCCAGCCAGCGGCAGCTTCCAGTTGACGGCCACTGTATCCGATGGCGTCAATGCCCCCGTTTCGGTCTCCCGGATTTTCCTGGTGGCGCTGCCCACCGCCACTCCCGCTCCCGTGCCCACCCAGTCCCCCACCCCAGTTCCAGCGCCCACGCAGGTCCGCGCGCCCACCCCGGCGCCGGTAATCCCTACCTTGGCCCCAACAGCCACGCCCACCCCATTGCCTGCCCCGGCCCTGCCGGATATCAACGGCCGCTGGAACTACGCCCAGGGCTACGTTGAACTGGTGGAGGTGGCGCCCAATTCCTTTGTGTTCCAGGACTACAACCTGTTTGGCTCGTTTGCGGGGGATGGCACTGCCATACGGACTGGCAGCGCATTGAAGTTGTCCGGAATGGACCGGGTAGTGGGCATTGCTTACACCGGCTACCTGGAAATTGTCAGCGACCGCCTGATGCGGGGCTTCCTGGTTGACTTCTTTGGCAACTCCGCCTTTATTGTGTTTACGCGGTAGGGGCAAGAAGGCCGCCAGCCCGGCCCGGGGGGATGTTGGCGATGATGAGGATGCGGAGGGGAGGAATGCCTAATTCGCTCGCGGCTTCAATGTCTTGTTCAACACTGAGCGTGGCATAATTGGCTAGCCGAAACGAGGATGGCCCCAGTTGACAGCTTTTCCCTCATCAGGTATGTTGGCGATCGTCATATTGCTTGCTGAAGCGTAGTTACCAAATTGCTGGAGGGAGGCGCCATGAACTGGGAATTGATAGTTGCGATAATCGCTTCGCTCGCGGCAGTCATTGTGGCGGTTCCCGTTGTCATTTCATTTTTGCGTAATGGGGGAAAAATTGCTGGACTGATTGTCTGGGTCATCCCAGCTTTCATATTTGGCTTAGCTCTTGGGATCTCCATAAACACATGGGCACCATGGGAAAAGAATACAGACCACACCACTGTACCACCGCCTCCCGGCTCGTTGAAGGATACTCTGTTAAGTCGTGACTGGTGGTACTGGCCTTGGCCGGGAGAACGTTGGATGACGCCTATTGCCTTTAAAGAAATGGAAGATGGGACCCTACAAGCCGCATTCACAGTATATATTGGCGAAAAGACTCCAACAGGTGGACTCCCTACTGACACGGTACTGATGAAGGGTGTAGGAAAAGTACAGATAAAGGGTGACTGCTTTAAACTGGTGGACGTCAAAGTCTTGAAATACGAGTTAGCCGGCAAGACTCCTGTTAGAACAGAACAGCAAACCCTTTACTCTACCAGCATTGATGGCATTTGCCCCACACTCGCGTTCCAAGGCAAACTGCAATACCCCCGTGCCGGTGAGGGGGATATACTCGTGACGGCACACCAACCAGACATATTTAATCCACCACTGCCAAGTTTCGATGACCTATGGAGATAGCTGAGCGGCTTAATCAGCACTCACTTCCACCTCAATGGTCCGCACCTGGGGCGCCACGGTGGCCACCGGCGGCGTGAAATACAGTTTCAGGGCTTCCCGCAGGTTAGCCAGGGCTGCATCCTCGGTCTCCCCCTGGCTGGCTACGTCCACTTCCAGGCACTGAGCCACGAACCAGTCCCATTCCTGCCACACGGTGGCGGTAAAAGTTCGCTTCATAAGCTGCCCCTTAGCTACCCCATCCTTAGCAGCCGCACCACCTCGTCACCGCATTGGGTGGTGGTGGCCCGGCCCCCCAGGTCGCCGGTCAGCGCCTTGCGCTCCGCCAGGCAGCGCACCACCGCCGCCTCCACCCGCTGGGCCGCCTGCGCCTCGCCCAGGTGCTCCAGCAGCATGCCCACCGCCAGGATGGTCGCCAGGGGGTTGGCAATGCCCCGGCCTGCAATGTCCGGCGCGCTGCCGTGCACCGGCTCAAACATGGAGGGGTGCTGCCGCTCCGGGTTGATGTTGGCGCTGGGGGCCAGACCCATGCTGCCCGTGACCACCGCCGCAATGTCCGAGAGGATGTCGGCAAAGAGGTTGGAAGCCACAATCACGTCAAAGCTCTCCGGCCAGCGCACCAGGTCCATGGCCGCCCGGTCCACCAACAGGGACTCGGTCTTGATTTGCGGGTACTCCGCGGCCACCTGCTGGAACACCTTGTCCCAGAACACCATGCCAAAGGCCTGGGCGTTGGACTTGGTGATGGATGTCACCTTGTGCTTCTTGTTGCGCTTCACGCAGCCCTCAAAGGCGGCGCGGATAATGCGCTCGGTGCCCCGGCGGGTAAACACGTTGGTCTGCATCACCGTTTCGTAGGGCGTGCCGGGGTAGATGCGGCCGCCCACCGGCGCATACTCGCCCTCGGTATTCTCGCGGTAGATGACCATGTCAATCTGGCCGGCGGTCTTGCCCGCAATGGGCGAGGTGACGCCGGGGTGCAGGTAGGCAGGCCGGACGCACACCCCCTGGTCAAAGGCGCGGCGCATGGGCAGCAGCAGGCCGTGGAGGGTGATGTGGTCCGGGATTTTAGGGTCGCCCACCGCGCCGAAGAGAATGGCATCCGCGGACTGGAGTAGCTCCAGCCCGTCGGCGGGCATCATTAACCCCGTCTCCCGGTAGTAGTCAGAACCCCAGGGATACTCGGTGTAGCGGAAGCTCAGGCCGCGGGTGGTGGCCGCCACCGCTTCCAGCACCTTCTTGCCTTCGGCAATAACTTCGGGCCCGATGCCGTCGCCGGCGATTACTGCCAGGTTATGCTGCGCCATTTCAATTCCTTTCTCCAGTGCTTGTGACTGTGCTGATTAAACGTACCCAGTGCGGACGACAACGTACCCCATGAAGCGCCAGGGCGTCAACCCCGGTCTAGGACAATCCCAGGGTCATTTCATTCTAGGCCTAACCGTAGGGGCGCGCCTGCGTGTGCGCCCTGGGTGGAATCCTTGACCCGGGGCAGACACATAGGTCTGCCCCTACCCTCACCGAGAATGCAAAGACCCTGAGGACAATCCAACCGCTCGCCCTGAGCCTGTCGAAGGGCGTTAACGGAAGTGCACCAAATGCGGAGACACTTCCTATTCAGCCACCACTTGGCTTTGCCCAAAATGTCATTCTGAGTCCCGATTGCATCGGGACTCAGGGTGACAATAATTGGCTGCAAAACGTTACTGACTATCGAAATCCATACTTTTTGGGCAAGGCCCCACCACTTGCAGGCCGCCGCCCAGCAGCCGGAAATGCTGAACCAGCTCCGCCTCCGGAAAGGCGCGCCGCGCCTGATGGTAGGTTGACTTGCCCCGCCGGGGCCGAGCGTCCAGCAGCACCCCAATAATGGTGCCGCTGTGGCCCACGTTGACCCCCACTGCGCCTACCGATTGGGCGAAGTCCAGCACCCGGTCTAACTGGGGTTTGAACAACACCTGCTGGTTGGCGCGGGCGCTGATGGTAGCGCCCTGCCCCACCAGGGCCGGGTCGCCCTGGGCTACGCCCCGCCTTACCAGGTCCAGCGCCTGGGCCGCCTGGCCGCTCAACGCCTGCCACTGGGCGCGCCGGTCCACCCGGTTGAACTCCAGGGTATCCACCGCGCCGCCAAAGTCTATGGCCACAATTTCCATGGGCGGCGGCGGGCCCAGCAGCTCAAAGTTGCGGCCGCACCGGTGGTCAAAAAGGGCAATGCCGGGGAACATCAGCCCATCGCTGGGTTCCACAGCAACTGCAATCTGCCCCACGGTCTCCGGCGCCAGTTCCTGACCCAGGGCCAGGCCGGTGGCGGCAATGGCGGCGGCTACGTCCACGGTGCTGCTGCCCATGCCCTTGCTGCGGGGTATGGGGTTATGTACGGTCAGGCGCGCCCCTAACTCCGGCCTGCCCAGGTGGGCCAGCGTTGCCCGCACTGCCGCCGCCGCTTTGGGGCAATCCTCAGGGGCATTGACTGCCGGGCACCCCTGGTACAATTCAACCTTGACCCGGGCAAAGAAATCTATGGGGCAAGTGACCAGGAAATAGTCATCGCCCAGCATCCCCTGCACCAGTTCGCCGCAGTGGCCGGGGGCGCGGACGGTGGCGGAACCAAGCAGCGTGCCTTGTAATAGGTGACCCGAACTGCAGCAGGCGGAATCTGCTCTTCCTGAGTTATTCACATCGAGTTCCACTCCCGCGCCAGGATTCGGCGGTGAAGGATTTGTTCCGCTTCCCGCAATAGGGTCCGCAATTGAGGCACTGAGTACTCGCTATTCGAGGGGATTGCCAAACGATGGTTACCAATAACCATGAAGTGGTGCCGCGAACCGGAGAACGGGCCTTCAAAGCCCAGTTCCCGCAACTTGCGGACGAACTCCCGCCGGCTACAGGGTCTCCACCGGTTCACGCAGTGGCTCCTGATTCAGGTCAATCCCCGCAATCGCTGGAAGGGCATGACCTAGCTTAAGCCCGACCAGAATCCAGTCTTCCAATGTAGAACGTAGCTCGTCCTCGCACCATCTAAGAGTTGACCCAAAAGCCACAACCCCCAGGCACTCAGGTATACGGCCGGTGAATGAGCCGTCCTTCAGCTTATCGTAAACTGCCAGAGCCATCGCCTGCTCTACATAGTTGGTGAGAATAAATTGTGGGTTCATCTAAAACCTCCCGGGCCTCACCGACTCATCTCGCCAACGCCTTCAGGTCCACCGCAATGCCCGCCACCACCAGGTAAACTTCTCCGGCCTGGGCCGCGGCCCGCTGGTTGACTAGCCCCAGGAGGTCTTGAAAGCGGCGGCCCAGGGGGTAGGGCGGCACCAGACTAAGACCCACCTCGCAGCTCACCAGCGTCAGGGATGCACCCTGGGCGTGACAGACTGAAAAAAGCATGTCCAGGCCAGCGATAGCCAGGCGTTCCAGGAAGGCGTCGGTCTCAGACTCGTACTTAAGCAGCAGGTTGGACACCCATACATCCAGAGAGTCCACCAGCGCCAGCGACGGCGCAGCCGGGTCAGTTAGAGCGCTGACCAGCCCACCGGCCAGGTCCAGCGGCTCTTCCAGGGTGCGCCAGTGGCCCGGCCGCCGGGCCTGGTGCCGCCGGATGCGCTCCGCCATTTCCGCGTCACTGACCACCCCGGTGGCCAGGTAAATTGCCGGTTGCCCTGTATGGAGTGCCAGTTCCTCAGCAAAGGAGCTTTTCCCGGACCGCACTCCCCCCAGCACCAGGCACACCTGGCCCGCCATTAGCGGCTGCCCTCCTGCGGGGAACCTGGAGTATCCACTGCGTAGTAGTCCCGGCTGAGACCGGCCATTTGGTAAACCAGTTCCATCTTCAGGCTGCGCCGCACCCAGTCAGCCAGCTTGTCAAACTCCTGATCCACGGCCAGGTCACGGCCTGCGGCAGGCAGTGCTGCGCCCTTGCTCCGGGCCAGGGACTCCAGCACGGCTCGCCGCACCTGGGAGTTCTGGAACAGCCCGTGGATGTAGGTGCCCAGCACCCGCCCCGAAGCGTCCATGCCCCCGTCCAAAGCAGTGGCGGCGGTGATTGGAGCGTCGGAGCGGTCCTCAATTTGGAAAGGCGGCGTCACACCTTCGCCGGTAGTACGGCCCATGTGAATCTCATACCCTTGCACCGGCGCGCCCCTGGCTCCGGCCAGCAGTCCGTGACTGGCTGCCACCTGGCCTTTGATGCGGTGGGTCTCCTTGGTCTTGGCAAAAACTGTGGTCATGGGCAGCAACCCCAGGCCGTCCATACTGGGCACGGAGGACTCCACACCATCGGGGTCATGCAATCTCGCGCCCAGCATCTGATAGCCGCCGCAGATGCCGATGACTGCCCCGCCCTCCCGGTAGCGCGCCAGGATGGCCTCAGCCAGGCCCCTTTGCCTCAGCCAGGCCAGGTCCGGAATGGTGGTCTTGGAGCCGGGCAAGATAATCAGGTCGGGGCGGCCCAGGGACTCCGCCGAGTCCACGTAGCGCAGTTTCACCCCCGGCTCCTGGGCCAGGGGGTCGAAGTCGTCAAAGTTGGAGATGTGGGGCACTTGCACCACCGCAATGTCCAGCACAACTCTGGCGGGGGCCGCCGCATCCGTCAAGTCCAGGGCCACCGAATCCTCCTCTGGGATGTGGATGTCACGGTAGTGGGGCACCACCCCCGCCACGGGAATGCCGGTGCGGCGCTCCAGCCAGGTGACGCCGTCGGCCAGCAAGCTGATGTCGCCGCGGAACTTGTTGATGACCAGGCCTTTTATCAAGGCCCGCTCCTCCGGCTCCAGCAGCTCCAGGGTGCCCACCAGGGCCGCAAAGACGCCGCCGCGGTCAATGTCGCCGCACAGCAGCACCGGGGCGTTGGCGTAACGGGCCACCCGCATGTTGACGATTTCGGTGGCCTTGAGGTTAATCTCCGCCGGGCTGCCCGCCCCTTCAATCACCACAATGTCATATTCACTGCGCAGGGTGTCCAGGGAGGTGTGCACCGACTCCCAAAGCTGGGCTTTCAGGGCGAAGTAGTCCCTGGCCCGCGCCGAAAGCAGGGGGCGGCCCAGCAGCACCACCTGGGAGAGATGGTCGGCCTCGGGCTTGAGCAGCACCGGGTTCATCTCCACCCGCGCCTCCACCCCGGCGGCCTCGGCCTGCACCGCCTGGGCCCGGCCAATTTCGCCGCCGTCTCTGGTGACGTAGGAGTTGTTGGACATGTTCTGGGCCTTGAAGGGGGCCACCCGGAACCCGTCCTGGCGGAAGATGCGGCACAGGGCTGCCACCAGCACGCTTTTGCCCACATGGGAGGCGGTGCCCTGCACCATTAAAACGCGGCCATCAGGCATGAAATCCTCTCTGGATTAAAGGTCAAGGAACTCGTCAACGGTAAGTCTGGCTTGCTTGACGATGCTTCTCACTGTTCCCTCAGGTAAATCACCAGGATGATTGGGAATTGTTGCTCTGGCCCTGGTGACAGGGTTCCACCATATTTCGTGGCTCCCCTTGGCCTGTCGGTCAAAGACGAATCCCGCTCTCCGAAGTTTGCGAAAAACATCGGCGGCGGTGAACCCCGCCAGCCTTCCCATTTAGACAATGCTCACCGGGATACGCAGGTTGATATCGGTACCGATAACTGCTTCGAGAACCGGCGGAAGTTCATCACCGTGTTCTCGGTATGACTCCAACAGCTTCCGGGCCACATCCTGAGCTATCTCAATGGTCTCAGCCAGGGTCCGGCCCTGGGCTACCAGACCGGGCAAGTCATCACTGGTAGCGACAAACCCACCTTCAGGAAGCTCTTCCAGGTGAAGGTCAATAAGTATCTCGCTCATAGCAACTCCCGTGAGCAACAAGTTAGCCCCGTGGGATTATTTACCTCATTCCCTGCAAATGGGAAGTGTCATTATACAGGCGCAGTACGGCGTTATCTGAATAAGTCTCCACAATAGACAAGGCGCAGTTGCCCATAACAAACTTCCAGTTGGCCTCCAGGGGCAGCTCCAGCAGGGCCACCACCGCGGAGCGCAGGGACCCGCCGTGGCCTACCAGCAGCACATTGCCCTCCAGATGGCGCTGCCGAACCTGGCCCACAAACTCTGCCAGACGGGCCGTGGTCTGGCGGATGCTTTCCCCGCCGGTGGGGGCGAAGTCCAGGTCGTTAATCACCGAGGCCGCAAACTGCTCCGGGTACCGGCGCTCAATTTCGTCGTTGGTCAGCCCCTCAAAGACCCCCTTCTGATACTCCCGGAGCTGGGCCGTGGTCTCTAGAGAGACCGCCCGCTCGCCCAGGATAATCTTGGCTGTCTCGCTGGCCCGGCGCAGGTCGCTGGCGTAGGCGGCGTGGAAGGGCACCTGGGCCAGCCGCCGCCCAAGAATCTGAGCCTGCCGCCGCCCCTTCTCCGACAAGGTCACATCGGTGTGACCCTGGATGCGGCCCGATGCGTTCCACTCGGTCTCGCCGTGGCGCACAATGTAGATTAGAGCCATTATGATGACCCCACAAGATACTATTTGCAGTGACAGTCAGTGAGATTCCGCCTACACAGTCAGCTTTAGAAATTCTTGCTCTAATTGCTTTACTCGCCTAATCAGATCTTGTTCAGAGACAAACCATTCCGGAAATCGTTCAGGCAACAGGGTCACAGCATATTTGGCAACAGCCATGAGATCCCATGCACATCCCTGTGTCCACTTAGCCCTACTCCAATCTGGTGTGCTCACCGACACCGCTGCTAGAACCGCGCCTTTGGGCGGCGACAATCTCAAGAAAACTCTAACTGGAGATGCATGCGCCCCAAGATTGCATAATTTGGCATAGAATTCGCTCCTGTTCTCCCCGTCACATTTCTCCAACACCTTCAATATGGAAGTGATTTGTAGCCGTGAAAGTTTTCGGTTTCTTAGATATGAGTTAACATTCAAAGACAAATTTCCAGACAACTGCTTCTCCAGATCCAACCAATGCTGCGCGTCTTCGGTATGAAGAGCAAAATACTCAGCGTTACAACATCCCTCGAAGGCACTGCGGACAAGGGCGAAGGCATCTGCGTGAGCGCCAAAAAGGAGCAGCCGCGTTCCGGTAACTAGACTCCCCAGAGCATCATTTGCAAGGTTTACAACGACATTTCTGGCTTGATGCAACTCGGGGTACTCCTGCTTCTCATTGCTTCTAATTAGTGCCACTGGAGAGTTACGATCATTAACGAAAATGTGGATATCAGAGAGCAGCTTGATTGCTTTATCCAGCCAAACATATTCACTTTCAATTTCGGCGCGATTGTGCCTTACAGCTCCATTCTGCAGTCGATACCACTCGTCCAAGTCCATATCGCGATTCATGGCAAGTAAAGACTCCTCCCACTTTCCCGTTTCGTCAGAGCCTGGGACCCTTATGGCAGTTTCAGCCTCTGGCTTCTAATGCCGCCACCAGCCGTTGACAATCGGCCAGAGGACGGATGCCCACCCGGATGCAGTCGGGCAGGCCAAAGGAGGTGCAGTCCCGCACAAAAAGCCCCCGGCGCATCAGCTTCTGCCGCCAGGCCACGGCGTCGCCCACCTGCACCAGCAAAAAGTTAGCTGCCGAAGGGAACACTGGGAATCCGGCCTGGGAAAAGCCTGAAGCCAGGTATTCCCGCGCCTGGGATACGGCCTGCCTGGCCTGGGACAAATAGGCTTTGTCGGCCAGGGCCGCCAGACCCGCAGCCTGGGCCAGGCCGTTGACGCTCCAGTCGGGCTGCAATGCGGCCAGCCTTGCCGCCACCCCGGCATCAGCCAGCAGGTAGCCCAGGCGCAGGCTGGTTAAAGCATAGTCCTTGGTCATGGAACGCAGCAACACCACGTTGTCCCAAGTCAGCAGGGACAGGGTATCCCACGATTGCTCCACAAAACCCAGGTAGGCTTCGTCCACAACCAGGATGCCGCCGGACTTGCTGGTAATCTCGGCCAGCGCCGCCACGTAGTCCTGGGGCAGGAACACGCCGGTGGGATTGTTGGGATTGCACAAGAACACCAACCCAGGCCGTTGGGCGGTGATGGCCGCAGCTGCTTCGGCCAGGTCCCAGCGGAAACCCTCACTGCGCCGGGCGGCCAATGTCTTTACGGGCGCATCAGCCAATGCGCAGGCTCCAGCATACTCGCCATAAGTGGGGGACAGCAGCAGGGCCTGGCGGCCAGGGCGGCCTGCCAAGAACTCCCGCGCCAGCAGGTGAATCAGCTCAGTGGAGCCATTCCCCGCCAGAATCTGTTCCAGGGGCAGTTCTCCACGGGCTGCCAGGAATGGGGACTGGCTGATCAAATGCCGGGCCAGCGCCTCCCGCAGCTCCAGACAGGAGGGGTCTGGGTATGCAGTCAGGTCCACCCGGCGCATGGCCTCCCAGACGCCCTGGGGCGGCCCCAGGGGGCTGATGCTGGCGCTGAAGTCCAGCACGTCCTCCGGGCGCAGTCCCAGGGCGCGCAGGTCCGCGGGGCGGATGCCGCCATGCACCGGGCGCCCGGCGGGAGCGGCCACCGGACTGCCGCCATTGGCGGCGTGGCGGCTCGGCGTTCCGGCGGCCGGTTCGGAGAAGCGGCTATTAGAAGAGACCATATCTGCCATACAACAGGCCCAGGGCGATAAGCAGCCCCAAAGCAGCAATCCAGTACATGGTCTGCACCGCGCGGGTGATGTCCTGGGGTTCCAGGGGACGGGTGGCGTCGCCCAGGCGGTAGTGGCCCACTTTCTCCAGCTCCACGCCCAATGCTCCGGCCATGCCGCTCATGGTCCATCCCGCGTTGGGACTTTCGGTGCGCCCGTGGTCGCGCCGCATAATCCGCCAGGCCCCGGCCAGCCGCTGCCCCGGCAGCAGGGCGCTGCCCGCCAGCAGAAACAGGGCGCTGAGGCGGGCCGGAATCAGGTTCAGCAGGTCGTCCAGCCGGGCGGAGGCCTTGCCCAGATACTCGTACTTGCCATGATAGCCAATCATGCTGTCCAGGGTGTTCACCGCCCGGTATGCCACCGCCCCCGGCAGGCCAAACAGGGCAAAGGCCAGCCACGGCGCAACAAAGCTGTCGGTGGTATTTTCCGCCACCGACTCCACCGTGGCGGCGGTCATCTGCTCCCCAGTAAGCGATGATACGTTGCGGCTGACCAGGGACCGCATCTGCCCCCGCACGCCCTCCACATCGCCGCGCAACAACCGGTCCCGGATACCTGCCGCCACCTGGTGCAGCATCCGCACGGAAAAGGTGCTCTTGAGCCAGACCGCACCCACCAGCACGTAAGCCACGGTGTGTATCTCATGGAGCCCTTGCACCGCAAAGTAAGCTGCGGCAGCCCACAGGCCCGGAATCAACAGCGCAATCAGCCCCCCAGCCATCAGGCCGCCCACCCGGCCCTTGGGGGAAATCCGGTCGGCCAGGGCCACCGTCTTGCCAATCCACACCGTGGGGTGCAGCGGCGTAGGCAGTTCCCGCCCTGCCAGGTCCAGCAGCACCGCCAAAAGGAGCACCCACAGGTCTGCGTAGCCAAGTCCCATAATTCAGATTCTCTCCAGCCAGAAGCCGGGGCCAACCCATCCATGAGGCAAAAGCGCCACTGCCGTTACCAATACCGCCACTTCAACCACCTCGTTGATGGCCCCGTAGGTATCGCCGGTAAGTCCGCCCAGCATCCTGGACATGCCACAGCCCAGCAGCAGTGCCAGCGCCGAGGCCCCGGCCAGTAACGCCAGACCGGCGGGCCCTCCCAGCAGCGCCACGGCCACTGCCGCCGCCAGGGCAACTCCCGTGGCCAGCTTGGCGTGGCCCTGGTGAAAGGGCGATCCCAGTCCTTGCCGCCGCACGTAGGGGAAGGCACCCAGGGCCGCCACCATGCCCCAGCGGGAAAGCAGTGGGAACAGCATCAAAGCCCAGGCCCGTCCTGCCAGCGGCAACACCAGCAGCGACAGCAGGGCTGCATACTTGACCAGCAGCAGGGCGGCTCCTCCGGCCACGGCAAAGGACCCCACGTGGGAGTCCCGCATAATTTCCAGGCGGCGCTCCCGGGTGTAGCCGCCAAAAAGGCCGTCGCAGCAGTCCATGAACCCGTCCAGGTGCAGCCCGCGGGTGACTACCGCCAGGAAGGCCACCAGCAGGGCGGCAGTCAGAAAGGGCGGAAAGACCTCCCTGGCGCCCCGCTCCAGGGCTGCCAGGGCAGCGCCCAGCAGCAGTCCCACCACTGGATAGAAAGCCCTGGAATTGCTGATTTGCCGTTGGGTAGGCGCTTTCAGCCCCCAGGCCGGGCACACGGTCAAGAAACTCAGGGCCACCAGAAAGGGTTTCAGGGTTAGCTGCCCTTTCCATCGTCTTCGCTGCGCTCAGAAACGCCCGCCTCCGCAAAGGTCGCCATTTCTGCCAGGCACTTGGCCGCCGCCTCGATGAGGTGCATGGCCAGGGCTGCGCCGGTGCCTTCCCCCAAACGCAGGCCCAGGTCCAGCAGCGGCCTTAGCCCCATGTGCTCCAGGCCGATGCGGTGGCCCGGCTCCACGGACTGGTGAGACGCTAAAAAGTAGCTGCCCGCCATTGACGAAATGGTGTGGGCGATAAGCGCCGCCGCGCCGGAGATGAAGCCGTCCACCACCACCGGGCGGCGGCAGGATGCTGCCCCCAGCATGGCCCCGGCCAGCACGCCAATCTCGAAGCCGCCCACTTTGGTCAGCACATCCAGGCCATCCCTGGGGTTGGGCTGGTTCAGGGCAATGGCCCGGCGCAGTACCTCCACTTTGTGGGCCAGGGCTGCGTCGTCCAGGCCCGTGCCCCGCCCCGTGACAATTGCCACATCGGCTCCGGTAATGACCGATGTGATGGCGCTGGAAGGGGTGGTGTTGCCGATACCCATGTCCCCGCAGGCGATGAGGTCAGCCCCTTCGGCCACCTGCTCCCGGGCGGCGTCAATGCCCGTCTCCAGGCACTGGATGGCTTGCTGGCGGGTCATGGCCGGGCCGCGGGCCATGTTGCTGGTGCCATTGGCCACCTTCACCGAGCGCAGGCGCGGGTGCGGCGGCAGGTCGGCGGCCACTCCAGCGTCCAGGATGACAATCTCAGCCCCGGCATGGCGGGCCAGCACGTTTATTCCCGCGCCGCCCCGCAGAAAATTGAAGACCATCTGGGGCGTCACTTCCTGGGGATAGGCGCTTACCCCTTCCGCCACCACGCCGTGGTCGCCCGCCGCCAGGATGATGGCCTTGCGCCGGATGCGCGGTAAAGCCTGGCCTTGCATCCCAGCCAACAACACCGACAGATCCTCCAGGCGGCCCAGGCTGCCCAGGGGCTTGGTCAGGGTGTCCTGGCGCGCGCGGGCGGCAGCCATCGCCGCCTGGTCCAGGGGCGCTATCTGCGCCAGGGTCTGGTCAACCAATGGTGATATGGACATAGTGAAGCTCCACTTTATCGGCCACGTTGTGGGCTACGCACTCTAATATAGCGCGGCCCGATATTTACCAGCGCGCCAAGTAGTTCATTATCTTCTACCTGCTCCAAAAGGCGCGCCAGGGCGTGTTGGGTCTCCTCCACTGTAGCCGGCCACACCCGCAAGCGAATGACCCCCTGGTGTTTGCCCACCGGAAAACTGCGCTGGTCGGGGCCTTGTTTCAAAAGTAATGATTTCGCTGTGAGAATACGATTTTCATCCAATTCTTGTCACTCTGAGTCCTTCGGCTGAAGGACGAAGGGTCTAAAATTCCGGAAGTTTAGATTCTTCGTTCCGATTGCATCGGGACTCAGAATGACATTTGGAACAAGGCCGCTGGTCGGCGAAATCTTCGTCGAAAGTGATGATGAGAGAGCCGTTGGCCTGCGCCCAGTCATAAATTTCTTTGTCTGATTTCCCGTACAGTCCCACCTCTGAAACGTGAACGACCTGCCAGCCGGGTCGCTGTTCGTGTAACCACCCGACGACGACCCTCGGCACGTTCTGGTCGAGCAGAACCTTGAGCGAGTGCGAGTCTTCAGCCTCGGGCAATGACTTTTTCCTTGTCAATCACCTGACTTGCGCACTCCAGGGCAGCGCCAACATCCTCCTTAGAGCGTGTTTAAAAAGTGCTGTGCACTACCAGCGCTCACCCTTCGACAAGCTCAGGGCGAGCGTCCTTCGGCTGAAGGACCGCTCGTGGTGAGCCTGTCGAACCATGAGCACCTAGCCTTTTTAGACACCCTCTTAGACAGTTCAGGATATGCTTGTAGAACCCTCTCTACCGTATACCCACCCGCCAGCATTCCGAGGATGTTCTTAACCATGATTCTGGTGCCCCGAATAGTCGGTTTGCCTCCGTAAATCTGGGGATTAACCACGATGCGCTCTTCAGCAGACATATCCCTATCTAGCCCCTAAAACTCAATCCCTGGCTGGGCCTTGATGCCCTGGTGGTATGGGTGCTTCACCAGCCGCATCTCCGTCACCAGGTCGGCGTACTCCACCAGGGCTTCCGGGGCGTGGCGTCCCGTAATGATGACGTGCTGCATCTCCGGACGGCTCTTCAGCGCCTGTATGACGTCCTCCACGGGAATCCAGCCGTAGTGCAGAGGATAAGTGAACTCGTCCAGAACCACCACCTGGTACTCTCCAGAGGCGATAATCTCCTTAGCGTCCTCCCAGTGGGCGCGGGCCAGGTCGGCGCTCTGCTCCAGGTTGCGGGAGCGCCAGGTGAAGCCGTCGCCCATGGCCCGCACGGTGATGCCCATCTTCTGGGCAGCCCGCTGCTCGCCAAAGTTGGCGGTGGAGTGCTTGATGAACTGGAGCATGATGACTTTCATGTCCCGGCCCCAGGCCCGCATCAGCACGCCCAGGGCGGCGGTGGTCTTGCCCTTGCCCTCGCCGGTGTTGACAATGACCAGCCCCTTGTTAATGCGGGGGCCTTTTACCGATTGGGGGCTTTCGCGGTGGGTTGGTTGGGTGCTCATGATGCTAACCTCGGATTAGAGTGTGTGACAAGTCCCTCCCCTTACGAGAGGAGGTTAGGAGGGGTCGTTCCTCGTTGCTGGGCGGAGACCACCCCCTCTCTGTCTCCCCCTTCGTAAGGGGGAGAAGTTAATTTCTCACACACCCTTCTACTCGCCCAGGGCCCAAGCCAGATCCTCCATCATAGCCTGATGCTGGAGCTCGGCTAACTCCACCCAATCAATACCCACGGCCTGGATAGCTTCGTCACGGGTAATCTCGCCTCGCAGATACCTACCTAACAGGTGCTCCCGCCATAACTGCTTTAGGCCAGTTTGCACTGCCAGACCCATTACCTCAGCCTCGGACTTGCCGGTCTGAGATACCAGGGTCTCAAGATAAGTAGAGACGCTGCCTTTCTTCTGCATTGTGTTTCTCCTCTTGGGCCGCGGGCACCCCTTGTTCCTGATTTTAAGGCTTCTGTCTCTTGAAATATGCAGGACAGTCTGCATAGACGAGAATTGCCACCAGTTCCCATCCCTGACGACCTAACTCGTTTAGAATCCTCTGGACTTTCTCAGGTTTATTTGCATCAGACTTCATGTTTACGCACATGTACTCCCATATCGCCAATGTAATCCCCTCCGCATGGTTAGTGAGGAGAACTACCTAAGACGCCTGCTTAGGCTTTACCGGCGCACGTCTCCACAAACCTTTTCGCGAGCTCAGGGCGGCTGCCCAGGTGCACATGAACGTAGGAGGCCCACACGCTGCCTGCCTGGAAACCCTCCGGGCGCTGGCCCTGGTCCACCACCCGGTACACCGCCTGTTCTGGGTCCGGCGGCTGGCCCAGCACCGACCAGTGGAACTCGTGTCCCCGCACCCGCTGGCCGCGGCGCAGCAGGGGGCTATCGGTGCAGGACTCCACCTCCCGGTAGCCCAGGGTCAGCTTGCGGCCTGCCATGGAAGAGACCACCGGGATGGCGCCAATCATGGGGTAATGCACGCCATCCAGGTCGGAAAGGCTCTGGCCCAGGTACATCAGCCCGCCGCACTCGGCGTACACCGGCATCTTCCTGGCAATGGCTTTCCGCAGGGACTCCTGCATGGCGGTATTGGCTGCCAACTCTTTGGCGAACATCTCAGGGAACCCGCCGCCAATATAGACGCCGGTGGCCCCTGCGGGCAAGGAAGCATCTTCCAAAGGACTGAAGGGGGCCAGCCGCGCGCCCCAGGCCTCCAGCAAGTCCAGGGAGTCCTGGTAGTAGAAGCTGAAGGCCTTGTCCTGGGCTACGGCAATCACCGCACGCTTGGCCTGGGGCCGCTCCGGAAACACCTCCGGCGCCACCGCGGGCGGGTTGGCGGTGGCCGCCAGTTGCAGCAAACGGTCCAGGTCAATGGTGGCTTCTACCTGGGCCACCAGGGAATCGTACCACTGGCGGGCCACGGTGCCCTCCACCGTAGGAATCAGCCCCAAATGCCGCTCCGGCTGCAAGAAGTCCTGGCGGCGGGGCAGGTAACCCAGCACCGGCAGGCCGGTGGTGGCCTCAATCTGGGGCTGGCAGAACTCCAGGTGCCGGGGGCCGGAAACCCCGTTGAGAATCACTCCGGCCACGCGCAGGGCCGGGTCAAACTGCTGGTAGCCCAGCACTTCCGCGGCCACGCTGCGGGCCACCTTGGAGGCGTCGGCCACCAGCACCACCGGCGCATCCAGCAGCTTGGCCAGCTCGGCGGTAGAGCCTTCTTCGGTCAGGCTGGAGTGGCCGTCAAACACCCCCATGACGCCCTCAATCACCGAGACCTGACCTTGGGCGCTGGCCCGCTGGAACAACTCCAGCACCGCCCGGTGGGGCAGCAGCCAGGTGTCCAGGTTACGGGAAGGCACGCCGCAGGCTAGCTGGTGATAGGAGGGGTCAATGTAGTCCGGCCCAGCCTTGAAGGGTTGCACCTTGAGCCCGCGCCGGGTCAAAGCGCCCATGATGCCAGTGGCGATGGTGGTCTTGCCCACCCCGCTGCGCACGCCGGCAATGACTACGGCTGGGGGCATAATGCCATTACTCCTGAAGTCCTTCGGTTAGCTGTCCAGCGCCACCCGCTGGCCGTATTTTTCCAACAGGCGCATGAACAGGTCGTGGCGGGGCGGGTTGGTCTCGGCCTTGTCCGACTTCCTCAAGTATACTCGCAGCATGGGGAGCCGGTCTTGGTCCAAGAAGCATACCTGGTAGCTGGGCAGGCCCCGGTCGTTCATCTTGTGGATAAGCTCCACCTCTCTGACCAGGTCCAGCTTCAGGTGCAGGTGGGTGCCGCCGTAGGCCATGAAGGTGACTATCTTGCCATCGGCAGTGAAGCGCAGGTCTTCAAACATAGTGTAGACCTCTGCTGTGGAACCGGCAGTGGCGACTTCCAGCACCACCTCGGCAAAGCCCGGCTGACCGTCCTCCAGAATTTGCCGCACCTTCTGAACACGGGCAGTAGTCATGTTCGCCTCCCCACTACTGGAATTAGGCTCAGGCCCCCGGCAGGTTGTCCCGCACCAGTTCCGCCAGGTCCGCCGGGAGGCGGTGCATGTTCACCCGTCCCCGGCGGGAGATAGTCACCTGTCCCTGGGATGTTCCGTACAGACGTTTGTCCCCGTCCCAGCGCCGCGCCACGTCTATGCGGGGACCGTATGTGCAGCCAAAGATGCAGCGGCAGGGCGTGACCTGGACATGGTCCTGCAGTTGGGCTTCGGCCACCACGTCCTGGAGCTCTTCCAGCAGGTCCTTGCCGTTGCGGCCCTGGGAGTAGTGGGACAGACAACTCCTGGGGTCCACGCAGACTATGATGTTCAAATCAGGCCGCGCCATGTTAGAATCTCCAGCGGAGTTTCCTGGCACTGTATTTAACCATTGGCAAGGCGACCGGGCCAAGACCCTGGCGGCCACGCCAGAGTACCCGTCTCTCCTTAGGGGAGAGGCCCAGGCCCGGCAGTGAAGGGGAGGAGCTCCTGCACGCAGGGCGGCTGTGCCCGGTCGTCTTGCCCTGGGTAATGAGGTCCCAATGCTCCGACGGCTAGGACGGGGCCGGGACCTCCGAAAAGACCGGATTATCTTGTAAACAAAAAGGCCTGACCTCACGGTCAGGCTGTTTTCTTCAACCTCGTACACCCTTCCGCGAAGCGTATCAAGCAACTTTCCTGAGGCAGGTCTCCTGGCTCCTGGCTGCTAACGATTTTGCCCGTCTTCCCACCCCGGCCTACCCGGGACAGTGACTCCGCTCCCGCGGGATGGACAATCTCTCGCCAGTTACAGTGGCGGGACCGCGCCGGACTTTTACCGGCTTCCCTTTTCAGCCCCGATAGGTCGGGGCCACCATCAGGCATTATTGATTTGTCAAAGAACATCCCGCCAGCGGGCTCAATGATCCAAGGGCGGTAATGTGCCGGTGATTATATAATGGCTTGAGGGGGTAGTCAATACAGCGTATTCACTCACCTAAAATGTTACCCAAAGGGGTATGGTTCCCTCAGCTAGAAATGTTACCGAGGGAATCATGGCGAGTGAAGAGAAGATGACCGTGGATGAACGGCGCAAGTACCTGAAATTGAT
>Ga0194131_10003620_pt1 | contig 24111 bp, 18 predicted proteins | sample TA2KigO120mmetaG_FD_148631 | JGI IMG/M metagenome (GOLD analysis project Ga0194131, IMG submission 148631) | Freshwater microbial communities from Lake Tanganyika, Tanzania - TA2015053 Kigoma Offshore 120m | ecosystem: Environmental > Aquatic > Freshwater > Lake | place: Tanzania: Lake... | reverse complement strand
CGAAATCCAATCCAGCACCAATCCAGGCGGCCCCTGGACAGCGATGACTGAAGGTTCATCGCGCTCCATCCACGGCCCGGCCAGAGCGCTTCAGCTCGAGACGCCCGGAACCCATCGGTTCTTCCGGTTGCGCAAACCTTGACTCAAATTTCGCAAGTTTCGCTCGTGTGAGCGAAAGGCGGGCTTTGGCATTGACCTCCGTGTGTGCCAAAGCCCGTCTTCAATTGTCGAACAAAACAAAACAAGACAAAACAAAGGGACCGACATTTTGAAATAAAGTTCAGCGCGCCGCCCGGCGTATGCACCCTGGACAGTGTCACTCCGGACGGCTTCTGGTTGCCTGCTTTTGAAAACGTGCACCAGGGTCATGTATCTGGAGCAGGCGTTGTGCGGCGCGCTCGGAGAGCGGCGCCCTACCGCGGGTGGTTCCTGCTGCGAACGGCTGTTGTAATGGCGGTCATGCTGATGAAAGCGACGCGCCCTACCTGCATTGACTTTCGCAACGATTGAGAGCGGTTGTCGCGACAAGCCCGTCTGCGTTCCGCGGGCGGACTCCTTTGGATTCGGCGCATCGGTGACGTTGTTGCGTCGCTGCACGACGGGTGCCACCTTCAACATTCGCGGATGCGCCTGCGGAGAGAACCTTGATCCGACGCTGAAGCCATTGGCAGGGAATGGCTTCGCTTGCGGACCCTTGGTCGGGCGGGCAAACTCAGGCTGTGCGAGACGCGATACAGGAATGGATTGAGAATGCGGAAACTTTCGTGCTCGAGGTTATTTTCGAGCAGCGCAAAGGGAAGCGAGCCGTCTGTTTGCGCGCGTTTCTGTTCGCTCTGTCCAAGGTGTTTCAAGCCGCCGTACGGACGCGGCTGTTCCTCTACAATGTCCGCATTTTTCGCGACACAACGCTGGGGGTTCAAGTGATTGCGGTGGGGAATTTGACGGTCGGGGGCACGGGAAAAACGCCGGTGGTCGAGAAGTTCGCGCGCGAGTTGCAGGATCAAGGCCGCCATGTGGCGATTTTGTCTCGCGGGTATCGCTCCAAACCGCCGCCGCTCGGCCGGAGGATGTTGAACAAGCTCATGCTCCAGGAAGATCGCACCCCGCCGCGGGTGGTGTCTGACGGCAAGTCGCTCTTGCTCGATTCGGAGACGGCGGGGGATGAGCCCTACATGCTGGCTTCGAATTTAAAGGACGTGGTGGTTTTGGTGGACAAGGACCGGGTTAAAAGCGGGCGTTACGCGATCGAGAAATTCGGATGCGACACGCTGCTGCTCGACGACGGATATCAATACTGGAAACTGAGAGGACGCAGGACGGACATTGTGTTGATCGATTGCCAGCAGCCGTTTGGCAATGAACGGATGCTACCGAGGGGAACGTTGCGCGAGCCGCCTTCGCATCTGGCGCGGGCCTCGACGGTTTTTATCACCAAAAGTACCGGGGACACCCAAGCGTTGAGGGCGCGCATCACGGCGTTGAATCCCCACGCCGGAATCATCGAGTGCGTTCATCATCCGCTGTACTTTGAGGACGTGTTTACGGGGGAGCAGCACGGACTCGATTTGATCCGCGGGCGAAAAGTGGCCTCGTTGAGCGGCATCGCCCAGCCCGAGTCCTTTGAGCAGAGCTTGGTGGGGCTGGGCGCCGAATTGGTGTATGCCAAGCGGTTTGCCGATCATCATCGATACACCCAGCAAGAGGTGCTCAACGCGATCAACCGGGGCAAGAAGCGCCAGGCGGAAGTCATACTCACGACGCAGAAAGACGCGGTGCGATTTCCCAAGATCGACCGGCGCGATGTTCCGATCTATTTCATGCGGGTGGAAATTAACATTATCAGCGGGGCCAAGGACTTTCAGGATTGCGTCCGCCAGATTTGCTTCCGGTGAACACGCTGCTTTATTGGGCAGGCCGGGGGCTTGTGACGGTGCTCCGCTGTTTTCCGCTGTTGTGGATCGCGCACTTGGGGAGAGGGTGCGGGTGGCTGGCCTTTCATCTCGACCGGAGGCACCGGCGCGTGGCTCTGGAGAACATGGCCATGGTTCTCGGGAAGCGCTTTTCGGAGAAGGAGCGAAAGGTCATGGTCAGGGAACACTTCCTGAGGTTGGGCGAGAACTATGCGTGCGCGATCAAGACCTCGGGGATGACCCAGGCGGAGGTTCGCGAAGTGATGGAGGTCGTGGGGCGGGAGCGCTGGCCGCAGTTTGCTCCGGGAATTTCGGCTCCCCGATTGGTGGTTGGAGTTGGCCATTTCGGCAATTTCGAACTCTACGCGAGATTGCATCTGTTTCTTCCCGGGTTGATCTCGGCCACGACGTATCGAGGCATTCGTCCTGCGGGCTTGGATCGTTTATTGCGGGAGTTGAGGGAAGAGTCAGGGTGCGCCTACTTCGAGCGGCGAAGCGAAGGCGCGTCGTTGAAGCAGGCCATGAGCACGCCGGGCACGGTTTTGGGCTTGCTCTCCGACCAGCATGCGGGAGACCGGGGGTGGCGTCATCCGTTCCTGGGAGTCGAGGCCTCCCTGAGCGTGGCCCCCGCGATTTACGCGTTGAGATACGGTTGCGGGCTGGCTACGGCCATTTGCAGACGTGTCGCATTGGGCCGCTGGCAAATCGAGTTGGGGCCCATGATTCCGACCAAGACGGCGGAGGGCGCGCGGCGACCGGTGGAAGAGTTGAGCGCGGAGGTGCATGCCGCGTTGGAGGAGGCGGTGTTGAGGGATCCGGTCAATTGGTTCTGGGTTCATCGCCGATGGAAACCACCGGGGCGGAAGGTTTCGGCCCGGATCTCGGATGGACTCGCCGAGGCCTCGTCCTAACGACCTCGTGCAAAAGAATCCGTCAGGATTAAGTTCGCCCGCGGTGCAATCCCATCTGCTGGTGCGCGGACTGAACTGGCTTGGGGACGCGGTGATGTCGCTGCCCGCGCTGGCCGCATTGCGCGAGGCGTTTCCGGGAATCCGGATTTCCGTGGCGGCGCCGGAGAAGCTGACGGAGCTTTACGCCATGGGGGAAGGGGTGGACGCCGTGATTCCACTCGGAAACAAGCCGGGCTTGCTGGTCACGGCGCGGCGGTTGCGCGAGGCGGGTGCGGACACGGCGCTGGTGCTGCCGAATTCGCCGCGTTCCGCGTTGGAGGCGTGGTGCGCGGGCATTCCGCGTCGTGTTGGGATTCGCCGTCTGTGGAGGAATTTATTGCTTACGGATGCGGTCGCTCCGCGCGACGAGGAACGGCGGATGGTGAAGCTGAGCGCGAGCGAAATAGAACGACTCCTTGGGGGGGAAACTACGCGCTCGTTGCCCGCCGTGGAAAGTCATCATGTGTTTCATTACCTGCATTTGGCGGGTGCCCTGGGAGCAGGTGGTGATCCACGCGCACCGCGTCTGCGCATTCGCGAGGAGGAACGGTTGCTGTGTTGGCAACGATGGATGCCCAAGGAGGGGGGCTTGGACAAACTGAAGTGGCTCGGGGTGAATCCGGGGGCGGAGTATGGTCCCGCCAAGCGCTGGCCGGCGGAAAAGTTTGGCGAAGCTGTGGCGGAATTCTTGGGGGCTCGCCGAGCCGGGGTCTTTCTGTTCGGTGGACCTGGTGATGTTGAGACAGCGGCAAGTGTGGAGCGTGTCCTGCGGCGGCAGGGGCATGGGGGTTATGGCGGGCCCGTGTTGAATCTGGCTGGGCGGACAGACTTGAGGTCGCTGATTCTGTTGATGGCGAGTTGCCGGGTGGTGTTGACGAACGACTCGGGGCCGATGCATGTGGCGGCGGCGGCAGGGGCGAGGGTGGTGGCGTTGTTTGGGAGCACGTCGCCGGAACTGACCGGGCCGGGGTTGCCGGGAGACTCGCGCCACGTTTGTCTGCGTGAACCGACGCCTTGTTCGCCGTGTTTTTTGAGAACGTGTCCGGTCGATTTTCGGTGCCTGGGGCGGCTTGAGGTTGGGCGCGTTGTGAAGGCGATGCTTCATCAGTGGGATGAGGCGGGGTGAAGGAACGTCCGGCCGTTCTCACTTTGACGGGTAGGGCGCGCACTCCGCTGCGCGCAGCTTTTGGAAACAGCCGGTCTCGGCGCGCAGCGGAGTGCGCGCCCTCCCTCGTTCCAGGCAAAATGAGACTTGCTGTGCGACGCCAGCCTGACGTTGACGCAGGCCATTGCGCCCGCCACGCTGTCGCGTCGCCCTTATATGATGCGCCTTGCTGAAATGACTTGGCCGGCGGTTGCCGCCTTGCCGAAATCGACTCCCATCCTGATCCCGGTGGCCGCGTTGGAGCAACATGGCCATCACATGCCGTTGTTCACGGATAGTCTGCTTTTGGGGGAAGTGGTGCGGCGGTTGGAGGAGTCGCACGGGATGAGGGCTCTTTTCGCCCCCTTGACGTGGCTCGGAAACTCGGAACATCACTTGGATTTTGCGGGCACCCTCTCGGCCAGTCCCAGAGTGTATTTGGATCTTCTCGGCGATGTGGCGTCCAATTTCCTTCACCATGGATTCACCCGGATTCTATTCCTCAACGGCCATGGGGGGAACGATGTGCCGGGCCGGCAGGCGGTGTTCGAGCTCAGGCAGCGGTTCCGGCAGCGGCAGGATTTGCTGCTGCTGTTCGCCACGTATTGGCTGATACCCTCCAAGCCGCGCGAGTGGCCGGCGAACTTCGCGCAACAGCAGATGGGACACGCCTGCGAATGGGAAACGTCGATGATGCTGCGCATTCAGCCGCACTTGGTGGCCTCGAATTTTCGGGACGTTGCGCCGGTTCCCTTTGGAAATCCGTTCGAGCCGGCTGCGCGCGGTTGGGTGACACAGGATCGATCGAAGCCCGGGCACATTGGCCAGCCTGGTTTGGCGAGCGCGGAGAAGGGCGAGGTTTTGCTGGCCACTTTTGCGGCGGATGCCGCGGCCTTGTTGGACCGTGTCCTGGCGTGGGATGGGGTTTCGTGGGACGGATGAGAACGAATTCATGACGGGTCAATCCAAACCCGGATGGTGGCGTTGGGGCGTCTGCGGACTGCTCCTGCTCGCCTCGACCATCAACTACATGGATCGGCAGACGCTGGCCAATGCCTCGGTGCGCATCACCAAGGAGTTTCAGTTGACCCAGGAGCAGTATGGCGATTTGGAATTGGCGTTTGGCTGGGCGTTTGCCGGGGGTTCGCTGCTTTTCGGCGTGCTGGCTGATCGAATGCCGGTGCGTTGGTTATATCCGATGGCATTGCTGTGCTGGTCGGTGATGGGATATCTGACGGGTTCGGTTTATACGTACGAAGGGTTGTTGTGGTGTCGGGGGTTGCTGGGATTGTTCGAGGCTGCGCACTGGCCTTGTGCCTTGAAGACCACGCAGCATCTTCTGGAGTCCAAGGATCGCACCTTGGGGAACAGCGTGCTTCAGAGCGGCACCTCGATTGGGGCTATTATTACGCCCTTGATCATGAGGGCGATGTTGACGGAGGAGCTTGGCAGTTGGCGTCCGGCGTTCCAGTGGATCGCCGCGACGGGTGTGCTTTGGATTGTGTTGTGGTTTGCAGCCATTCGGGCCTCGGATCTTCCGGATCACTCCCGTGCGGCGGTGGCTTCGACGGGGTCCGGCTCTTTTTGGCACCTTTTGTTGGATCGCCGGTTTGCGGCAGTATTAGTGCTGGTGGCGATGATCAACACCTCGTGGCAGACCTTGCGGGCGTGGCTGCCCAAGTTTTTGATGGAAGGGAGGGGTTACGCGGAGAAAGCGGCATTGGATTTCAACGCGTTGTATTATGTGGCGACGGACGTCGGGTGTTTGGCGGCCGGGGCGCTGACGCTGGCCTTGGGTCGCCGGGGATTCGGTGTGCATCGCGCGAGGTCCATTACCTTCCTGATGGCCGCTTCGCTGACGGCGCTGGCTTTGTTCCTTCCGTTTCTGGGGAAAGGTCCGGTGTTATTGATGGTCTTGTTGGCCATTGGGGCGGGGGCGCTGGGATTGTTTCCCTGTTATTACGCCTGGACTCAGGAATTGTCCCGGGTTCACCAAGGGAAGGTCAGCGGGTTAACGGGGGTGGCAGCCTGGGCCTTGAGTGCTCCGGCGCAGAAGGGGTTTGGGTGGTTGATCGACGAGACGAAGTCTTTTGACCTTGGATTGGTGGTGGCGGGATTGCTGCCGCTCGTGGGCTTCGGGTTGTTCACGTTGTTGTGGAAGGAGCCCAACGCCCGGCTTGAGCCGGCGAAGGCCGTCTGACGACGCGCTCCCGATGGGGTCGCGTGAGGGATGGATTTTATGAAGACGTGGTTTGAGAAGCGGGGCATTGTTCTGTGCGTGTGGCTCGGATGTGGGGTGGGACTGGCCGCGGTGTTGCGAGCCGGACCAAGTTTGGATGTAGCCATGACTTTTGGAGGCGGGGGACGGGGGTATTTGGAGGACAGCATTCACGCGATTGTGGTGGATTCGTCGGGCCGGCCCAGTGTGGCGGGATACACGACCTCGCCGAATTTTCCATGGACTCAGAAGCGGTATCAGCCGCCGGGGGGTCGAGCGGGGTTCATTTGTGGCCCGGTTTTCCGAGGACGGTTCGCGTTTGGAATTCAGCACGATGATACCCGGGTGTTATCTGTGCGGGTTGGCGCAGGATTCCGAGGGCCGGTATTGGGCGGTGGGGAGGTCGTATGGTGACGGATTCCCCGCGACTCGGGCAGTCCAGAGCGCGTTCGGTGGTGGTGGCACGGACGCGGTGGCGTTGTTGCTGAGCGCGGATGGGGCAAGCATTCTTTTCGCGACTTATCTTGGAGGTGAAGGCGTCGATCTGGCCTATCGGGTGGCGGTCGATGATCTCGGGAGCGCCTATCTGTGCGGATGGACTACTTCCGCGAAGTTTCCAGTGACGGCCGGGGCTTTGCAGTCGGAACATGGCGGGGGATTCGACGCGTTCATCGTGAAACTGGGGGCCGGGGGTTCGGGAGTCCACTACGCGACCTACTTGGGTGGAGCGCGCGCCGAATCGGCACTTTCCATTGTGGTGGACGCGCGGCGCCGGGCTTACGTTACCGGGTTGACGGGATCGAGCACCCTGGGTGCGGGAATCATTCCCAAGCGTATCGGCAGCGGCGGTGGACAGGACCGCGACGCTTACGTGGCGAGGTTGAACGAGGAAGGGACGCGTCTCGAGTTTTTGAGTGCCGTGGGAGGAAGCGGAAATGACTCCGGGACGGCCCTCGCCTTGGATGCTTCGGGTCGAGTGGTGCTTTTCGGCCAGACCACCTCGACGAACTTTCCGACGCTGAATCCGATTCAAGCGAGCAGGGCCGTGCCGGCTGCGGGAGAGGAGAATCCTAGCGATCCGCGAGCGAGCGCCACAGTGGATCATTTCCTCTCGGTTCTGGATTCGGAGGGCGGACAACTGCGGTTTTCGACTTACTTTGGCGGCACGGGAAGCGAGGATGCTCTCGATCTGGAACCTTACATCAACGAGGAGATTGGATTGCTCTTTACCGAGTCGGGAGATGTGGTAGTGGCCGCGGATGGGCGTGTTTGGATTGCGAGCAGTTCGACTTCGATGGACTTGCCTGGATCGGGAGGAACGCCACCGCCTGCGAGTCGCAGCGATGCCTATGTCGCGCTGCTGGATCCATCCGCTGGACGGGTGGATTTCCTGTCCTACCTGGGAGGGTCGGGCGATGAGGGGGTTCGATCCTTGGCCTTGGATTCAACTGCGAGACTGTGGGCGGCGGGGTCGAGCGGATTTTCGATTCGAGCGCCTCATTTCCCTTCCTCGCCCGGTGTGTATTAGCCAGGTTATGCGGGGGGTGTGAGTGACGGTTTTTTGACGCGATGGGCGATGGTGTCCGCAAGGCCTTCTCACAACTCATTTGCCTCGGCTCAACTTTTGCGCGGGACGAGAGTGACTTGGCAGCCGTCTTTTGAGGGAGCGACGGCGGAGCTTGAGGAACCGCGACATGGCAGCGCGGCGGCTTTGAGATCGCTCTGGTGGCAGTGGACGGCGCCGCGTCCTGGGGTGTTGCGGGTCTCGAAGGCAGGCTCACCGGCGGGCACGGTGTTGGAGTTGTATCGCGGGTCGAGTTTGGGCGGGTTAATCCCGATAGGTATCCCGGAAGGTGGGACCGTCGCTGGAAGCCAAGAGACGCTTCGGTACGAAGCCAAAGAGGGCGAACGCGTTTACATCGCCCTGGATGCGAAGGATCCGGCCATTCGGCAGGCTCGAGCGAGTCTGACGTTCGCGGTGCCGGTTCACGACGAATTCTCCGGGCGTTTGAAATTGGGCGGGCTTCCTGTCGCCGTGGAGGCAGACAACGTCGATGCGACATTTGGATTGGGCCCCGGGCCTTCGGATCCGACCTTGGGAGGGCGTTCTGTGTGGTGGGAGTGGAGTGCGGTCGAGGCCGGGCATGTGGCGGTTTCCACGCTCGGCAGCGACTTCGACACGGAACTCTCGGTGATGAAGAGCGGGGGCGCGGGTGAGTTTGTCGTGCTCGATACGAACGACGATCACGAGGGGGCGTCGTCGAGCCAAGTGAGCTTTCGGGCGGATCCCGGCCAAGTTTATTACCTCTGTGTCGATGGCATCCGAGGAGACTCGGGTCTGATCCGACTCTCGATTCAGTCGGCCGAACCACCTGCGAATGATTCATTTTCGAATCGGATCCTTTTGACGGGTCCGGTTGTGGCGGTGCAAGCGACGAATCAATTCGCCACGGTGGAGCCGGGGGATCCTGATGCGGGCACGCTGGGATTCGACACGGCGGCGTCGAGCACGATGTGGTGGACCTGGACGCCGACCCGGGAGGGGAGGGTGCGAATGACCACTGCCGGGAGCACGTTTGATACAAGGCTTGCGGTCCTCGAAGGGGCAGCGTTGGGGAATTTGAAGTTAGTGCAAGCGAACGATAATGATGCGCGGACGGGCGACCGGACGAGCCGGGTTGAATTCCAGGCCAGCGCCGGGACGACGTATCAGATATTGGTGGAGTCGGGTCCTTATGACCGGCGCGGTGTCTTGAAGCTTCAACTCCGATTGAGTCTGCCGTCCCGCATCTTGCCTGACACGGTTCGAGTTACCGCGGACATGTTGGAGTTTGAGGCGGAGGGCTTGCCGGCGACGAACTACCAAGCGGAAACGAGTCCGGATTTGCGCGTCTGGAGCGCCTTTTCGATGGAACCTTTGTCTGGCCCGCGTCTTGTTTTTCGAGAGCGCGTCCGTCCGGGAGGGCCGGTGTTTTATCGGATCGTGGAAGTGCCTTAAGCGGAGGCTTAGCGGTTCAAGACATCCTTGCGAGTGCTGGCGGCAATGGCCATGACTTGGTCGATCAATTCTTTGGGGACTTTCAGCTCTTCGAGGGTTTTTTGGAGATGTTCGGCCACGGCGTTGAAGTGTGTGTCGTTGAGGCCGGGCAGATTCGCGTGAGCTTTCCGCAGGTCCTTGCCGGTCCAAGGGATGGGTCCGCCAAAGGCTGCACTCAGGAATTCCTTCTGCTTCCGGCGCTGGCGGTTCATGTTGACGTCTTCGAAGAAGTGCTTGATGCGGGCATCCGCGAGCACTTTGACGTAGAAGGACTCCACGGCGGCGTCGATGGCGGCCTTGCCTCCGAGTTTGTGGTAGAGGCTGTTTTGCCGGGCCTCCTTGAATTGGGTGCGGCACGTTTCATCGGCGAACGCATAGGTCCGCTCTTCGTAGACCGCGGTGATCTTGGGATTGGCGGGTTTGCCGCTGATGGGGCAGACCGTGTTGATCTGGGAGGAGGCGGGTTGGCTTGCGGGCTGGGCCTGCGCCGGGGAGGCGGAGGCCAGGATCGCCGCGGTGAGAGCACTGGAGACGAGGACGGACCATTGGAGGGGCATAAAGGACAACATGATTAAAACAAACGCGCCCGGGTTGGTGTCCCCGCGCGGCTTGGTTAAAGAAGTATTGTCGATGCTTCTTTGAGGTCAAGGCCGAATTGACACCGGGTGGAGAATAAGGTGCGGATGCGGCGGTGAGGGGGTAGGCTGCGCGCGATGCAATTGAGTCTATTCAGCGATTATTCGCTTCGGGTGCTCATCTACGGCGCGCTCAAGGGGGAGTCGTTCCGGGTGGACGAGGTCAGCCGCGCTTACGGCATTTCGCGGCATCACCTTGCCAAGGTGGTGCAGCGGCTCGCGCGGCTGGGTTATCTGGCAACGCGCCGCGGGCGGGGTGGTGGACTGGAACTGGCACTTCCCGCCGCTGAAGTGCGACTGGGCGCGTTGGTGCGGGCGACGGAAGTCCAGGCGGTGTTGGTGGAATGCTTTGATCCGCTTCGGAATACTTGTCCTATCAACGGGGTGTGCCGATTGAAGGGTTTTTTGGCGGAGGCCCAGGAGGCATTTTACCAGGCGTTGGACCGCCATACGCTCTGCGACCTTGTGCGGGGAAGTGCCCGGCCGGGTTTGGAGCACCTGCTCCTGCGGAACCGGGCGGAAGGGTCCCTGGGCCGGCGGCGCTTGAGGGGGCGGAGCGTTTAGCCGGGGAACGGGATCTCTGTTTCGCAGCCGGAATGTCCGAGCTCGCGAAAAATCCCCGGTTTCAATTTGGTTGCACTTTGGGGGTGCGGACGTACGCTTTTCGTATGGCTCGCAAGGATACCGCCGATCTCGAAGCGCGAACGCACGGGGTGCGCGAGGTTTTCGGCATTGTTCTGTTGAGTGCCGCGCTGTTGTTGTTGGTCGCCATTTTCTCCTACGATCCGAACGACGTGGGGATGAACACGGTGGCGCCCAACGCGAATCCGAGCAATTGGATTGGTCCCTTTGGAGCTTGGCTGGGGGCGGGATGTTTCATGCTGGCCGGGGCGGCCGCCTACTTTTTTCCCCCTCTGCTTTTGATTTTCGGATTGGCGCAGTTTTTTGACGCCCTCGCGTTTCTTCGCCGTCGCTGGTGGTGGTGTCTGGCGCTCCTCATTCCTTTCATGGGGTTGCTGGATCTTTACCGCCCGCTTTTTCCGGCGCTGGAGACGTTGCGCGTGCGTTTGAACGCGCCGGGTCCTGGCGGGCTTGGGGGGATGTTGCTGAACGAGAAGTTTGCCTTCGGCCTCTTTGGCAAGGTGGGGTCCACGATTCTTTATGTGACCCTTTATCTCATCGGGCTCATTTATCTTTCGGATTTTCAAGTGTTCGCCTGGATCAAAGCGTTGAAGGAGCGGCAGGCGCGAATGAAGGAGGAGATGCTCCGTGAGGGGTTGGCCCAGGCGGTTCCTGATTTGGAGAACGAATCCGAATCCGCTCCGGCCAAGACCGCTTCGCCGAGTTCGAAGAAGTCCAGGGCGGCCGAGTCTGCGCAAGAGGGCGCCGAGAATCCCGGTTTGGGGGCGGATTTGCAGCCGGTGCCGGAGCCTACCGTGAGGGATTTGAGCGTGCCTCAATTCAAAGTGGGGAAGGCTTCCGAGGCGAAGTCTGTTGCCGCTTCTCCGGCGGCCAAGGCGTTTGAAAAGGAAGAGGCGCCACCTCCCGGGCCGGCCCCGGCGGCGATGATTATTCCAGCCCGCGAAGTGCGTGCGGCATCCACTGCAGACGTTCTGGGCCAGGCGGAACATTCGCCAACGGCAACGGTATCGGACTTGGAGCCTGCGATCCCACCGGAGCCTGCTCCGCCGGCATCCCCGTCGGTTTCGGAAACGCCGCCCCCGGTGCCGGCGGCGGCTCCTTTGCCGGCGAGGCCGCGTCCGGCGCCTCGCAAGCCCAAGCCCATCACGGTGGCCTCGGCGCCCATGATCGGGAATTATCGGCTGCCGCCCCTGGATTACTTGCATCATCCGGACCCCAACGTTCGACCGACTGAATCGAAAGAGGAGTTGATGAGCAATGCCCGGCTGATGCAGCAGACGCTCGCCCAATTCGATATCGAGGTTGCGCTGGGCGACATCACCAAAGGCCCCACCATCACGCGGTACGAGCTGCATCCGGCGCCGGGGGTCAAACTTGAGCGCATTGCGGGACTCAGCAACAACATCGCGGCGGCTTTGAAAGCCGAGCGGATCAACATCCTGGCTCCGGTTCCCGGGAAAAGTTCTGTGGGCGTGGAAGTGCCCAACGCGGTCAAGACCAAGGTCATCATGCGAGACCTGTTGGAGTCCGACGAGTGGATTCATTCGAAAGCGCGGATCCCGCTCGCGTTGGGCAAGGATGTGTACGGCCAGCCGATCATTGCTGATTTGGCGGAGATGCCGCACTTATTGATTGCCGGCAGCACGGGGTCTGGAAAATCGGTTTGCATCAACGCCATTGTGGCCTCGTTGCTCTACAAGTTTTCCCCCGACCAGCTGCGGTTCGTGATGATCGATCCGAAGGTGGTGGAGTTGCAGCAGTACAACTCGCTGCCGCATCTCGTGGTGCCGGTAGTCAACGATCCCAAGAAGGTTATTCTGGCGCTGCGCTGGGTGGTCAACGAGATGGAGAAGCGCTACCAGATTTTTGCCCGTGTTGGCGTGCGGAACATCAAATCCTTCAACGAACGACCCAAGGACAAGCCGCTGCCCGCGCGCCAGCCGGAATTGCCCCTGACAGCGCGCAAGGAGAAGATCGAGCCGGGGGCGGATGGATTTGCGGTGGAATTGGACGAGGAAATCGTGGTCCCGCGCGATGACGACATCGTGATACCCGAGCGGCTCAGCTACATTGTGGTGATCATCGACGAGCTGGCGGACTTGATGCTGGTGGCTCCGGCGGACGTGGAAATGGCCATTGCCCGCATCACCCAGATGGCCCGGGCCGCGGGGATTCATTGCATTGTGGCGACGCAGCGTCCGAGCGTGGATGTCATCACGGGGGTGATTAAAGCGAACATTCCGGCGCGCATCGCGTTTCAAGTCGCGGCCAAAGTCGATTCGCGCACGATTCTCGACGCGATGGGCGCGGACAAGCTGCTGGGGAAAGGAGACATGCTTTACCTGCCGCCGGGGTCGGCGAAGCTCATTCGCGCCCAGGGCGTGCTCATCACCGACGGGGAAATCCAGGCGGTGGTGGACAGCATTACGGCCCAGGGAAAACCCAGCTACGAGGTCGAGATTCACCAGCAGCTTTCGAAGCCGGCTCCGATGATGGACGACGAGGGCGGTGCGGGTGGCGATGAGGACGAGGATTTGATCGAACAATGCATCGAAGTCATTCGAACCGAGAAGAAGGCGAGCGTGTCGCTTCTGCAGCGGCGTTTGCGCCTGGGCTACACGCGAGCGGCACGCATTATGGATGGTCTTGAAGAACGCGGCATCGTGGGACCGAGCAAGGGTGCGGAGCCGCGCGATATTCTGATCGACCTTGACGTTGAGGTCCCGCCGGGCGGCCGGGATGAAATGTCTGGTCCCATCGCCTGACATCCGCCGGGTGCGGGCCTGGGCTGAGAACGAGCATGGATCATCGAAATCAGGCGCTGGCGTAACGCGCCCCTTCAGAACGGATTTTCCGAACACGCCCTGAGAACTCGTCGCGGAACTCAAGACAAAGCGACTTATGGCCGGACCTGACCTCGACCTTGGCTTCACGGCTGCTGAAAGGGACGACATGGTGGCGTCGTTGCGCCGTGGAATCTCAGGGCTCGAGGCGAGGTTGGAATCGAGCTCCACCGACGATCCGCCGTCTTCACCGTGAGGTCCTGCCTGAAGTCAAGGCTGACCCCGACTGTTTGAAATGCGACAACCCTCGGATGATGATCAGCGTCGGCGGCCGGCCGTATGGAAGTGGGTTTGGGCGGCTCTGCTGGTGCTTTGCGCGATCGGGCTGGCTGCGAAGGTCTCGCCGCAAGAGGGGTTGAAGCAGATGCTTGATCTTGCGGCCCGGCTTGGAGGTTGGGGCCCGGTTCTTTACATTGCGGTGTACACGCTCGCGGCGGTGTTTTTCATTCCCGGATCCGTGCTCACGCTGGGGGCGGGAGCGGTTTTTGGGCTGGGCTGGGGGTCGTTGTATTCCAGCGCGGCGGCCACGTTAGGTGCCACCGCGGCCTTTGGTGTCGGGCGTTATCTGGCGAGGGATTGGGTGGCGCGGCGCGTGGAGCGGAATCCGCGATTCGCCGCCTTGGATCGAGCGGTGGCCGCGGAGGGGTGGAAAATCGTGGGATTGACGCGGTTATCGCCGCTGTTTCCCTACACGTTATTGAATTATGCTTTTGGACTCACGCGGGTGGGCTGGCGGGACTACATCTTTTTTTCCTGGCTGGGCATGCTGCCGGGAACGGTGATGTACGTTTATCTGGGGTCCGTGGCGAGGGCAGCCGTGAGTGAGGGGACGCGGACCGCGGGCGAATGGGGGGTGTTCGGCATTGGGTTCGTTGCCACCGTGGGCGTTACCGTTGCGATGACGCGCCTGGCGAAAAAAGCTTTGGAGCACAAAGGCGCGGCATGAGCGAATCTCTCCCGCCTCCGTTGCTGCCGTGGGACGAGCACAACCAGCGTTTGGCAGCGCATGTCGGCGGGGAACATTGGAGGAATCCTGTTCCGGCTTCGCGGTATAATTTGGTGGTATTGGGCGGCGGGCCGGCCGGACTGGTGGCCGCCGCGGGAGCTGCGGGCCTGGGGGCCAAAGTCGCGCTGGTGGAGAAGCAGTGGCTGGGGGGGGATTGTTTGAATGTGGGCTGCGTTCCGAGTAAAGCGTTGATTCGTGCGGCCCGCGCGGTGGCGGCGGTGCGGAAAGCATCGGCTTATGGGGTATTGTTGCCCGGAGGATGGAGTGTCGATTTCGGGGCTATCATGGAGCGGGTGCGGCGTGTGCGTGCCGACTTAAGTCCCCACGATTCGGCCCGGCGGTTTACGGAGCTCGGCGTGGATGTGTTTTTCGGCAGCGGACGATTCGCGGGAGGCGACAAGATCGAGGTAAACGGGGAGTCTTTGCGATTTGCGAAAGCCGTGATTGCCACCGGGGCGCGCGCTGCCGCGCCTCCCATTCGCGGGCTGAATGAAGTGCCTTACTTGACGAACGAGAGTCTTTTTTCCCTGACCGAACTGCCGCGACGATTGGGAGTGATAGGGGCGGGACCGATTGGCTGCGAGATGGCGCAGTGTTTCGCCCGCTTGGGGTCGGAAGTCACCTTGGTGGAATCGACGCGCGGATTATTACCGCGCGAGGATCGGGACGCATCCGCGGTGATTCGATCCGTCTTGCTCAGGGAGGGAGTTCAGATACGGGGAGGCGGGAAGGACGTGGTGGTGAGCCAAACCGGGCGGGGGATCGGGATGCGGTGCGAAACCGGGAGCGCGGGTTGGAGGGGCGAGGTGGATCGATTGCTCGTGGCGGTTGGACGAGCGCCCAACGTGGAGGGATTAGGACTCGAGAGTGCGGGCATTGAGTTTGGCCCGGAAGGCGTGAAAGTGGATGATTTTTTGCGAACGACGCATCCGCGGGTGTTTGCTTGCGGCGACGTGTGCTCGGCATTTCAGTTCACTCATGTGGCGGATTTCATGGCGAGGCTCGCGTTACGGAACGCATTGTTTGGGGGGCGTGCCCGGCTGAGCCGGCTGATCATTCCCTGGTGCACCTACACCTCGCCGGAACTGGCCCGGGTGGGGATGATTGAATCCGAGGCTCGAGAACGGGGCGTGGCGGTGGACACCTTTACCCAGGAGTTGAATCGGGTCGATCGCGCGTATGTCGATGGCGAGGACGAGGGATTTGTGCGGGTCCACGTGCGGAAAGGCAGCGACCGTGTGGTAGGTGCCACGGTGGTTTCGAGCCATGCCGGAGACCTCATCGGGGAAATTGTCGTGGCGATGAATGCCGGCGCGGGTCTGGGCGGGTTGAGTGCCGCCATCCATCCTTATCCGACCGTGGCGGAGGCGATTCGCAAGACGGGGGACCTTTATCAGCGGACGAGGCTCACCCCGCTGGTCCGAAGCCTCATGGGGCGATGGCTGGCGTGGGGGCGGTCAACACGATGATCGCCAGCGGCGGCAGGGTGAGGAGCGCCGACTGCGCGTGCCCGTGCGAGGCGATGGGTTCGGTGGGGCAACCGCCGGAGTTGCCGTTGTTCGCGCCGCCATAACACGCGGCGTCGCTGTTCAGAGCTTCGCGCCAAAATCCGGCCTGGGGCAGTCCGAGGCGGTAATGGCAGCGGATTTCAGGGGTGAGGTTCAGCACGCCAAGGACGGCGCGTTGGCCGTCCAGGCTCCGGCGCAAAAAGCCCAGGACACTTTGTTCGTGGTCGGAACAATCGACCCAATGAAACCCGTCCACTTCGAAATCCGCCGACCAGAGGGCGGGTTCGCCCTGGTAGAAGTGGTTGAGATCCGCGACGAAGCGTTGCAGTCCGGCGTGGTAAGGGCCGGCGTCGAGCAGTTCCCACGAAATCTCCGCGTTCTCGTTCCATTCCGAGGATTGGCCGATTTCGCCGCCCATGAAGAGAAGTTTTTTTCCTGGGAAGAGCATTTGGTAGCCGAGCAGCACGCGCAGATTGGCGAAGCGGCGCCAGTCGTCCCCGGGCATGCGTCTCAGCAGGGATCCTTTGCCATGAACCACTTCGTCGTGGGACAGGGGCAGGACGAAATTCTCGTGCTGATGGTAGAGCATCGCGAAGGTCAGATCATTCTGGTGATATTTGCGGTGCACGGGGTCGCGTTTGAAGTAGCCGAGCGTGTCGTGCATCCAGCCCATGTTCCATTTGAGGGAAAACCCGAGGCCGCCGAGGTAAGGCGGGCGCGTGACGGATGGCCAGGCGGTGGATTCCTCCGCGACGGTGAGCACCCCGGGATGCTCGGTATCAACCCAGTGGTTGAATTTTTTGAGGAACTCGATCGCTTGAAGATTCTCGCGGCCGCCGAACTCATTGGGAACCCACTCGCCCGATTGCCGGCTGTAATCGAGGTAAAGCATCGACGCCACCGCGTCCACGCGCAGACCGTCCACATGGAATCGATCGATCCAGAAGAGCGCGTTCGCGAGGAGAAAATTGCTGACCTCGTGGCGTCCGTAGTTGAAAATAAGAGTGCCCCAGTCTTGGTGTGCTCCCTGGCGCGGGTCCTCATGCTCGTAGATCGCGGTGCCGTCGAAACGGGCGAGCGACCAGTCGTCGCGCGGAAAGTGCGCTGGAACCCAATCGACCAGCACGCCGATACCGGCCTGATGCAGCTCTCCGATGAGATGCCGCAAATCGTCCGGGGTGCCGTAGCGGCTTGTCGGCGCGTAGAAGCCGGTCACTTGGTAGCCCCAAGACGGATAGAAAGCATGCTCGGCGAGCGGGAGGAATTCGATGTGGGTGAAACCCATCCGCCGCGTGTAGTCGATCAGGGGCGCCGCCAGTTCGCGGTAGCTGAAGGACTCATGCGGCCCCTTCTTCCGCCAGGAACCCGCGTGCATTTCAAGAATAGACACCGGGGATCGGAGCAGGTTCGTGCGGGCGCGTCTTTCCAGCCAGGCGTTGTCGCCGCCGCCCCAGGGAGGCACATCCCAGACCACGGCGGAGTTTTTCGGCGCCTGCTCGAAGAGAAATCCGAAAGGATCCGTTTTCAAGCGCAGATGGCCGTGCGCGTCCAGCACCTCGAATTTGTAGAGGGCTCCCTGACGGACGCCGGGAATGAAGATTTCCCACACGCCAGAGGTGGCGAGCAGGCGCATAGGATGACGGCGTCCGTCCCATCCATTGAAATCGCCGACCACGCTGACCCTGCGCGCGTTGGGGGCCCAGACCGTGAAGGCGGTTCCCTCAACGCCGTCAAAACCACGGAGTCGGGCGCCGAGTTTTTCGTGCAACCGGCGGTCGTTGCCCTCGTTGAACAAGTAAAGATCCGTTTCCCCGAGACTGGGCAGAAAGGAGTAGGGATCGCGTCCCTGGAGAACCTGGCCATCGCCCAGAGTTGCTTTGAGGTCATAGGCAAAGACCTCGGAAGTGGCGTGGCTTTTGCCTTCGAAGAGGTCGCTTTGGCCGAGCCGCTTGAGAGGGATGGAGGGTTGGGCTCGATCATGGACGGGAACGGTTTCGACTTTGGCTGCTCCGGGGATCAAGGCGCGCACGACGACGCCCTTGCGCGAGCCGAGGCGATGCATGCCGAGGAGGCTGTGCGGGGATTTTTCGGTGCCTTGAACCAGACGTTCCCATTCCGATCCGGTTAATATCATGACCGGGAGGCTGGCACGAACCCTGGGCGGCTGCACGCAAATCCGCCGACCATCGCGGGGAAACTTTTCTCTTCTGCGCTCCGCCGGGCTGGTATTGAATTCGGACGAAATGAATAGAGCACACCGATTTTATGGCCGGCCATAGCAAGTGGGCCAAGGTGAAGCATTTCAAGGGGCCGATCGACGCGAAGCGGGCGCGCACCTTTGCCAAGCTTTCGCGTGAGATCACCGTGGCGGCCAAACTGCACGGCGGGGATCCCGATTTGAATCCGCGGTTGCGCATGGTGTTGTTGAAGTGCCGGGCGGCCAACATGCCGCAGGAGAATGTGGACCGCGCGATCAAGAAGGGCACGGGCGGCGGCGACACCCGCCAGTATGAGGATCTGGTTTACGAGATTTATGCGCCGCACGGAGTGGCTTTGTTGGTGGAACTCAGCACGGACAACCGCAATCGCACGGCGGCGGAAATCCGCAGCATATTGTCCAAGAACGGCGGCAGCATGGCCACGCACGGGGCGGTGACCCGGCTTTTTCATCGCAAAGGCCAGATCTTCGTCCAGCGAGACGCGGCCCCGGAGGAGACGCTGATGGAATTGGCGCTCGAGGCCGGGGCCGAGGATTTCCTGGCGGATCCTGAGGGCTTCGAGATTCGCACTGAGCCTGGCGGGTTCGACGCGGTCCATCGGGCGGTTGAAGCGAGGGGCATCGCCATTGCCTCGGCTTCCGTCACTTCCCTCAGCGATGTTTTGGCGACCGTGGATGCAGTCCATGCGCCTTCGGTGCAGCGTCTCATCGAGTTGCTGGAGGAGCACGATGACGTGAAGGAAGTGTTCAGCAACGCGGATTTCGGAGAATGACCTCGGGCGAGGGCATCACGACACGGGCGCTGCGCCGGCTGGCCCGCGTGGTTTGGCGGTTCCCGCGATTCTTTTTCTACAGCCAGGCGCTCCTGTTCGTCCTCGCCACCGGCTACACGGTCCAGAATCTGCAGATTCAAACCAGCCGCAACGCGTTGGTGGGATCGGACAAGAAGTACCACCGCATCTTTCTCGAGTTTCGGAGGGAATTCCCCAAGCAGGACGATTTGGTGGCGGTGGTGGAGAGCGAGGACCTCGAGAAGAACCGCCAGTTTGTCGAGCGGTTGGGCGCCCGGATGTCGGCGGAAACAAACCTCTTCCTCGACGTTCTCTACAACAATGACGTGAAGATGCTTGGGACCAAGGCTCTCCTCTTCTTTTCCGAGGAGAACCTGCGTGAATTGCGGCGGACCTTGGAGGATTACCATCCATTCCTTGAGCAGTTCTCCCGCGCGACCAATCTCAATTCGTTGTTCCGGCTCGTCAACCGGCAGTTCCGCACGGCAGCGGATCGCCATCAGGACTCGCCAGATTCCCTGCTCAAAGCCCTGCCCGCCCTGGAGCGGATCGTCCTGCAGGCGCAGGACAGCCTGCGCCGTCCCGGCATTCCGCCTTCACCCGGATTGGGGGCGCTTTTCAACGCCGGCGAGGAGGCGACGCGCAGGCAATACATCACCTTCGACCGGGGACGTATCTTCGTCGTGACGGCGCACGCGGCCGACACCCGCGGGACCCGGCGGGCGATTGACCGGATGAGGGAACTGGTGAACGAGACGCAAGCGGAGGTGCCTGGGGTCAACGTTGCGATCACGGGCGAGCCCGTGCTGGAGGTGGATGAAATGAATCAATCCGCCAGGGACACGGCCCTGGCCACGGTGGTTTCGCTCATCCTTTGCGGGTTGATTTTTATTTACGGCTACCGGGAAACCGGGCGCCCGCTCAAGGCCGTGGCGTGTTTGCTGGTTGGACTCGCGTTCACGATGGGATACGCGACCTTGGTCATTGGCCATTTGAACATCCTGACGATTACTTTTGCGCCGATGCTGATAGGGCTGGCCATTGACTTCGGGGTGCATTTGACCACGCGCTACGAGGAGGAGCTGCGTCATGGGGCCACCGTTGAGCTGGCGATGGAGAAGGCCATCGTCAACACCGGGCAGGGAATATTCACGGGATGCCTGACCACGGCGGGAGCGTTTTTCGCGATGGCGTTTTCCGAATTCAAAGGAGTGAAGGAAATGGGCATCATCACCGGAGGAGGCATGGTGTTGTGTTTGGTGCCCATGATGACGTTGCTGCCCGTCTTGCTGCGGCGCGGTTCCCAGAATGCCATCGACCGCCGGGAGGGGGAAACCGACCACCGGGCCTGGATCGAGCGAATCTGGCTGGGCCGACCGAAGACCGTGCTGGCAGTGACCTCCTTGCTTTGTTTTCTCAGCGCGCTGCAGTGGCCCAAGATCCACTTCGATTACAATCTCCTGAACATGCAAACCCGCGACCTGCCCGCGGTGGTCTTTGAGCGCAAGTTGATCGACACTTCGGACAAATCCGTGCTCTTTGGCGCCGTGGTCGCGGATTCTCTCCCGGAGGCCGTGTTGATGGAAGCGAAGCTCAAGGCCTTGCCCAGTGTGGCGAGCGTGGACTCCATGGCGGCGTTCCTCGCCGAGAATCAGGCGCCGAAGCTGGAGCACATTCGGGCCATTACCAATCTGCTCGCGTCCATCCCGGAAACGGATGTGGATCCCTTGCCCGTGGCAGCCAAGGAGTTGGGCCAGACGTTGACCTTTCTCCGCAGCTATCTGGGGCTCGCGCTCGACGCGATGCGCAAGGCGGGTGACACCAATTTCCTTCGGCAAGTGCAGTCCCTGGGGCAGGCGGTGGCTGCGCTGACCGCCGCCGTGTCCAATGGAGATCCGATCGCAATCGGCTCCAAGCTCGCCGCCTATCAGCAGGCCCTTTTTGGGGACATCCAGCAAACCTTCACGATCTTGCGTTCGCAGGAGGCGCGGCCACGGCTGACACCCGAGGATTTGCCGGCGGCACTGCGGAATCGTTTCATTGGGGTTTCAGGCAAGCACCTCCTTCAGGTCAATCCCCGCTACGACGTGTGGCGGCGGGACAAGCAGGAGGAGTTCGTCCGTGATCTGAGGCGGATCGTTCCTGACGTCACGGGGACGCCGGTGCAGTTGCTGGAATACACCACGCTGCTGAAGGATAGCTATGTGCAGGCGGCATGGTATGCGTTGGGCGCCATCGCCTTGCTTGTCTTCATCCACTTCCGGCAATTGAGCCGGGTGATTTTGGCCTTGTTGCCGGTCGCGATGGGGTCGCTCTGGATGGTGGGATTCATGGGAGTGTTCGGCATTCCCTTCAATCCAGCGAACATTATGACCCTGCCTTTGGTGATCGGGATTGGGGTCACCAACGGCATCCACATCCTCAATCGCTTTGCCGAAGAGAATGATCCCGGCATTCTCTCGAAAAGCACGGGCAAGGCGGTCCTGGTGTCGGGGCTGACCACGATCGCGGGTTTCGGCAGTTTGACCCTTGCCGATCATCAAGGGATTCAAACCCTGGGTTATGTCATGGCGGTGGGGACCGCGACGTGCATGATCGCGGGCATGACTTTTCTGCCCGCGGTGTTGAAGTTGAGCGGGGCCGCCCTGCGGAGAAAAAGCACGGACTGATCCAGAGGTCGAAGTGGGATGTTCCGGGCTCCGACGCCAGTTCACCGCGACGACCGGCCGCCGAAGCTGCGGCGACTCTTTCTCGGATTTCGTGGTTGTTTTCGAATGGGTGTCCCCTTCTCGGAGTTTTTGGATCTGCGGCGACTTCTTATCGACATCTTCGAGCAACTGGCGGGCTTCCTCGGGTGTTCGCACCACGCGGGGGCGCAGGAAGACCAGCAGTTCGACGTTGCGCGTCGCCTTGTCCTTCTTTTTGAAAGCCCAGCCGAGGCCGGGAACGCTCCCGAGCCCGGGCACTTTCCGCACGGTGTCCGACGTTTGTTTCTGAATGATGCCGCCCAGCACGAGCGTTTCGCCGCTCTTGGCGGTGACGTCGGACTTGAAATTTCGAGTGTTCAGAATGGCGCCGCCCAACAAGGTCTGACCGGGTTCGATGGCGGAGGATTTGACGCGGATCTTGAGCGCCACGTCGCCGGCGATATTGATGTGCGGGATGACCTCCAGGATGATGCCGACGTCCTTGTAGGAGAAACTTTGATTCAAGGAGCCGACATCGGTGCTCTGGCTTTTGTCGATGAACGGCACTTGTGAACCCACGAAGAGCTTGCCGACCTCATTGTCCTCGATGTTGATCTGGGGTTCGGCGAGCACCGTCGCCCCGACATTCTTTTTCAAGAACTGCACGAGGATATCCATGTTGATCGAGGCGTCGAGCACGCCGCTGCGCATGCTGCCCAAGGCCGCGGTCACGGCGTCAGGCTTGAGCGGACGCGGATCGGTGTTCCCCCCAAAACCCTTCCGGTAATTGCTGCCCCCGAGGCCGAGAATCGAGTTGTCGTAATCCTCCGCGGTGAACACTTGCTGCCCGTCCGGAGACCAGCGGACACCCAGTTTATCCATGAAGTCCGTCGAAACTTCCACAATGCGCGCCTCGATGAGCACTTGAGCGGTTGGAGTATCGAGATCCTCGATCAGCTTCTTGATCTGGGGGAAGAGATGGACGTTCGCCGAAACGAGCAATGCGTTGCTGCGTTGATCGGCGACGACGCGGACGCGTCCGACCAGGTCACTCACTTGGCGGGTCGAGAGGCGTCCATCCGAGCCGCGGGAGACGTCGGGCTGCCCGCCGAGCCAGGGGAAGTAGCCTTCCTCCCGTGTTTCTTGTTCGAGTCCAAATCCGGTTTGCGCGGGGGTCGATTGCTGTTGTTGCTGCTGGGGATTGACGCCGGGTTGCGGTTGAGGCGCGTTCTGGCGCAAGGGCGGGGAGCCGCCTTTGGCGAAGAGGATGTTGAGGCTGTTGGCGACCGTGGAAGCCTTGGCGAATCGCAGCCGGACGCGGAAGGTGCTTTCGCCGACGGGCGAGGGCACGTCGAGTTGTTTGAGAACTTCTTCCACGGCGGCGAGGCTTTCCGCCGAGTTCGAGGTGAGAATGATGGTGTTGGAATAAGGTTCGCTGGTGATCCGGACTTTGCCTTAGAGCCGTCCGACGTCACGGTTGGCGGTTTCCTGGGGGAAGTCGTCGAAGTACCAGTAAGGCACATTGGGGCGGTCTTTCTTGAGAAAGAGCTGGTTGAGGACGTCTTCGATATCGACGGCGCTGACGAATTTGAGCGGGTAGATGCGGGGGGCGAGATTTTCGCCACCGACTGCTTCGTCGAGGTTGGCGATCATTTTTTTGATGCCTTCCATGGCGCCGGGGGAGGCCTGCACGATGACGGTGTTGCGGCGGCGATCCGCGACGACGGTGGGCTTGCGGGATCGGCGGGAGGAATCCGAGGAGGACGAATAGAAAAAGTAAGGGTAACGGGATGAGCTGTCCTGGTCGGAAAGCAAATCCTTGAGCTGTTTGGCGACATCTTCCGCGTCGGCGTTCTTGAGCTGAAACGATTGGATGACTTTCTCGGTGGCGTCCTCGGTGTCGAGCGATTGGACGACTCGCTCGATGGATTTGAAGCTGACGTCGCTGGAGAGGATGATGAGGGAGTTTGAGCGTTCGTTCGCGGAGATCTCGACGATTCCGCCCCCGGATTTGCTGCTCAGGCTTTTGTAGAGCTGGCCGATTTCTTTCACCAGATCCTGGGCGGCGACGTGTTTAAGGGCGATGACGCGCACGGCCAGGTCGCCGGTCTGGTGGTTGTCGAGGCTTTTGATCATCTCGGTCGCGATATTAATATTTTCCGTGAAATCGGTGATGATGATTTGTTTGAGGCGCTCGTTGACTTCGGCGACGCCTTTTTCCGAGAGAACCGGTTTGAGTTTTTCCTTCATCTCGGCCGGCTGCACGTGTTGGAGCTGGACGATTTTCACCAGGCGCTGGCGTCCGATGGGAATATCGCTGCGCGAGGCGTCCAGCAATTCGGGACTCAGTTTGGGTTCCTTGCCTTCCGGGACGATGAGCAGGGACTGGCTGGATGCGATGATATTGAAACCTTCCAGCGAGAGCGCGCGATAGGCAAGGGTTGAAATGCCGGACGCATTGACTCGGAAAACACATTGCACGCGCTGGCGGACTCCACTGGCGGTGACTTTTCCTTCCGCCG
>Ga0194131_10003617_pt1 | contig 24136 bp, 21 predicted proteins | sample TA2KigO120mmetaG_FD_148631 | JGI IMG/M metagenome (GOLD analysis project Ga0194131, IMG submission 148631) | Freshwater microbial communities from Lake Tanganyika, Tanzania - TA2015053 Kigoma Offshore 120m | ecosystem: Environmental > Aquatic > Freshwater > Lake | place: Tanzania: Lake... | reverse complement strand
AACGGTCAATCCTTAGGGCCGTTGGTATAAGGCAACGGACAATCGATAAGGGGAGAACGCCGATGCCTGCCGCCTTCCTCGTGTCACGTCTGCGCATCGCGGCGATCGCCGCCGCTTTCGGCCTTATCGGATCGACGGCTGCAGCCGAGCAGATCGTCGTCTCGAACTACGCCCAGACGACCAATGGCATGCCCTTCGCTGTGGCCATGGAGAAGGGCTTCTTCAAGGAGTTTGGTGCCGACGTCACGGGCATCCTGAGCTCGGACGGCGGCGGCACGACCATCCGCAACCTCCTCGGCGGGCGTCTGGCCTACGGCGAGGCCGCGGTCGGCGCCGTCGCCTCGGCGGTGCTGGGCGGGGCCGATCTCAAGATCATCAGCGGCAACGTGCACACGGTGGCGGAATTCGCCTGGCTGGTGATGCCGAATTCGCCGGTCAAATCGCTCAAGGACGTGAAAGGCAAGAAGCTCGGCTATACCAACCCGCGCTCCACCAGTCAGGCGTTGCAGGTCCTGATGCTGGAACGCCAGAACATGCAGCCCTCGGACGTGGAGCTGATCCGCACGGGCGGCTTCGGCGCCGGTCTGACGGCTTTGGAGCTCGGCGGTATCGACGTCATGGTCGTGGCCGACCCGTTGTGGACGCTCAATCCCGGCAAGTTCCGCATCGTCGCCGAGGCGACGGACGTGCTGCCGCCGCTCAGCAACGTGGTCGGCGTCACCACGAGCGAGGCAGCGCGCACTAAAGGCGACTTCATCCGCGGCGTGATCAAGGCCAGGCGCAAGGGCGTCGAGTACATGGTGGCGAACGTGGCGGAGTCCTCGCGCATCATCGCCAAAGCCTACAATCTCGATCCCGCCGTCACCGAGAAGGTGGTGAGCAATCTCATCGCCTCGGAAAAGAAGGGCGGCATTCCCTACTGGGGACCTGGCGATCTGCGCATCGACACCATGGACAACATGATCCGCGCCCAGAAGCTGGTCGGTGCCTTCGAAGGCCAGGCCGACTGGTCGAAGCTGGTTGACGAATCCTTCCTGCCGGACGATCTCAAGCGCAAGAGATGAGCCCGGCGGGTGGAGATGCTCCGGTCCATGTCACGCTGCGCGGCATAACCCGGGTCTATCCCGCCCAGGCAGCACAGCCGCCGGTGCATGCACTCGGCCCCATCGATCTCGATCTGCGGCAGGGTGAGTTCTTCGCGGTCGTAGGGCCGTCGGGCTGCGGCAAGTCGACCTTGCTCGACGTCATTGCCGGCCTGGCGGTGGCCTCGGCCGGCGACGCCAGATTCGAGGGTCAGGCGATCGACGGCAGCGTGCCGGACGGGATCGGCGTCGTCTTTCAAGAAGACTCCAGTTTTCCCTGGCTCACCGTCCACGACAACATCGCCTTCGGCCTACGTGAGCTCGGCCGACCGGCGGACGTGGTCCAGGCCAAGGTCAAGTATGCGCTCGACTTCATGGGCCTCGCCGATTTCGCCCAGGCCTATCCGGCGCAGCTCTCCGGCGGCATGCGCCAACGCGTCTGCATCGCGCGCACGCTGGTGCTGGAGCCGCGGCTGATCCTGCTCGACGAGCCGTTCGGCGCGCTCGACCAGCAGACTCGCCTTCTGATGGGTGACGAGCTATTGCGCTTGTGGCGCGAGACCGGCGCCACGATCCTGCTGATCACCCATGCCCTCGACGAGGCGACCATGCTGGCCGACCGTGTCGGCGTGATGTCGGCGCGGCCGGGGCGGTTCCTGGAGATCGTCACCACAGGTTGGCCGCGCGAACGAGACAGCACCATCGTTGCCGATCCCCGCTTCGGCGGGCTCACCAGCCGGATCTGGACGCTGCTGCGCGGGGAGTCGCTGCGCGCCCTGGGTCACACGGGAGTCAGGCGATGAAGCGTGTGACACTCCTGCGGATCCTGGTGATCCTCGGCGCGATCGGTCTTCTCGAAGGCCTGATCCACGCCGGCATCGTCCCGCGCTTCACCATTATTCCGCCCTCGGAGATGGCCTCGGCCCTCGCCGCGATCCTGGCCTCGGGGAAGCTAAAGGTGGATATCGCGGTCACGCTGACCAATGTCGCGGTGGCGATCGTCGCCTCCATGGCGGCCGGGGTGACGATCGGCACCGTGTTGCAGCGCGCCGCGGCGCTGCGCCGCATCCTCGATCCGCTCTTTGCGACCTACTACGCCATCCCGATGTACGCCTTCTATCCCCTGCTGATCGTGGTCTTCGGGCTCGGCGACGTGCCGCAGATCTGCATCGGCTTTCTTCTGGCCGTGATGGCCGTGATCATCAACACGCTGAACGGGCTCGACCGCGTGCCGCGCGTCCTGCTCAAGGCCGCGCGGATGCACCGGATGAATGCCCTGCGTACGGCGCTGCGCATCCGCCTGCCTTATGCCGCGCCCTATATCTTCACCGGCTTTAAGCTGGCGGTCGCCTATTCCTTCATCGGCGTGATCGGTGCCGAGTTCATCACCTCGAGCCGCGGCATCGGCTATGAGATCTCCTTCGCTTACAACAACTTCGACAATCGTCTGATGTACGGGCTGATCCTGTTCGTGCTGGCGCTGGTGCTGACCGTCAACATGTCGCTGCACGCCTGGGAGAAACGCCTGATGATGCAGCGGCAGCGCTAGACGGCGATGAAGGCACGCGACACCCTGATCCTGGTGGCCGTCGTTCTGGTGGCGTGGCAGCTGCTCTACTGGGCCGTGGGCAGCATCGCTTTCCGCTCGCCGGCCGAGACTGTGCGCAGCGCTGCCGTGCTGCTCGCCGATCCGCGTTTCATGCCGCATGTGCGGGAATCCATGCTGGCCTTCGCCGAGGCTTTCGCCATTGCCGTGCTCATCGGGCTGAGCATCGGCGTCACGCTCGGTGCCAGCCGATTGGCGAGTGAAGTGGCCGAGCCGATCCTGGTCGCTCTCTATTCCATCCCCAAGGTGACGCTCTACCCGGTCATCCTGCTCGTCTTCGGCATCGGCATGCCGGCGAAGGTCGCCTTCGGCGCCATCCACGGTATCGTGCCGATCTCTATCTTCGCCCTCAATGCAATCCGCAACATCAACCCGGTCTATCTGCGCACGGGCCAGGTTCTGCGCCTGTCTCCCTGGGCAGCGGCGCGAAAAATATTGATCCCAGCCGCACTGCCGGAGATCGTCACGGGAATCCGGGCCGGGTTCTGCTTGACGTTGATCGGCACCCTGCTGGGCGAGATGTTCGGCGCCCAGCGCGGCCTCGGCCATCTCCTGATGCAGGCCATGACCCGGCACAACATGGATTCGATCATGGCGCTGACCCTTCTGCTCGTGGTCTTTGCCGCAACCGTCAACGGCCTGCTGCTCGCTCTCGATCACCGGCTGCACCGCCGGGTCTAGGCCGCAGAGGCCTGGAACACGTCCGCTGGATTAAATTTTGTCCACCTGACCTTGCGTCACGTTGCGTCCCTCCTGTAGACGGGGTATGCGGTCGGCGAGGCGGCCTGACAGGGCCGCCCGCAACGCAGGGAGATTGTCATGGAAGCAGGTGACCGCGAGATCATCGAAGGTTATTTCAAGCGGCTGGCGGAGAGCGACAAGCCGGCCCGGGATGCCGAGGCCGAGAAGCTGATCGCCGAGAAGACAGCCGCCATTCCGGGCGCCGCCTACTACCTGGCGCAGTCGGCCATTGCCGCCGAGCACGCTCTAGCTGAGGCGCAGAACCGCATCCAGCAGCTCGAGTGGGAAGCCCAGCGCAAGTCGGGCGGCATGTTGGGCTCGCTGTTCGGCGGCGGCGGGCGCCCCCCCGCACCGGTGCACGCGCCCGGCTATCGCCCCGGCATGTTCAACGCCCAGCCGGGGCCATGGGGCGGTCAGGCACGCCCCAGCTTCATGGGAACGGCGATGCAGATGATGCTGGGTGTTGCCGGCGGCATGCTCTTAGGCAATCTGCTCGGGCAGATGTTCGGCGCGGGCTCGGCCCAGGCGGCGGAGGCGCCGCAGCAGGAGATGAACCGCGAGGAGCCGTCGGGGTGGGATACGGGCGGCGGCGACAGCATGGAATAGGCCGCACGTCGACCCTGCAAGACGGGACCGATCTGCCAATGTAAGCTTCGCTTCAACCGGCGTGATGCCGGGGTGGGGAGCTTGCGGGAATGAGATCTTGGCGACGGCTGGCTGGAGCTTTGGGCTTGTGTCTTGCCTCGTATGGGGCCCGGCTCTGGCGGATGCCATTGATGGCGACTGGTGTGCGCCCGACGGCCGCCATCTGACCATCGACGGCGCGCGAGTCACCACGCCGGCCGGGAGGCGTCTCGAGGGAATCTACTCGCGTCACAATTTCGAGTATGTCGTTCCGGCACCGGAGCCGGCCTCGGGCCAGACGGTATTCATGGTCCTGCGAAACGAGACCACGGTACACCTGCGTCTCGGCGCGGATCGGGCGGCGGTTGCGCAACTTCCGCCGCAGATCTGGCGGCGTTGCGAACGGCCAACCAGCTAGCGAGGTAAAAAACGCGAGAGCCCCGTCCCACCCAAGGGACCGGGGCTCTCTATCGGCCTAAGCCGTTCCGCTCCAAGAGCGGACTTTATTCGAAGCTTCCGTTCACCATCTGGCCGGATGGGATTTCCGCTTCGCTATCGCTCGCGATTTGTCGGCAATCCAGAGCGTCCCTGGCCAGGGGGTGTCACCGCTCACACGGATTGTGGCTCCGCATCCTGGCGGAGCCTTCGACACTGGCCCGGTGGAGTTTCCATGCGCGTGGCCTCCCATCCGCAGTGTTGAGCCTCGCTCACGAAGCTGCCCGGCGCTTCAACCGGCCGCATTGCCGCTGCGTTCGCCTGGGCCACAAGCCTCCGTGAACCTTTCAAGCCTCGCGCCGCGTGATGATGGAGTCAAGGCGATTACCCGGCCTAAGCAGATCACTTTTTTCCTCCGCCGATACCGCGTGACAGAGCGGGTGCAAGCGAAGTCGTTGAAAGTAAAAAGGCCGCCCGAGTAGGGCGGCCTTCTCTTCTGAGGCGTCTATTTCGAATCAGAACAGACCGACGATCTTGCCCTCGGCGTTGACCTCGATCGAGTTGGCCGCCGGCACCTTGGGCAGGCCCGGCATGGTCATGATCTCGCCGCAGATAAAGACCAGGAACTCCGCACCCGCCGAGACGCGCACCTCGCGGATCGGAATGGTGTGGCCGGAGGGCGCACCCTTGGCGTTGGGATCGGTCGAGAAGCTGTACTGGGTCTTGGCGACGCAGATCGGGAAATTACCCATGCCGGCCGTCTGCAGTCCGGCGATCTGGTCCTTGATGCTCTTGTCGGCGGTGATGTCCGCCGCCCCGTAGATCTGCTGGGCGATGGTCTTCATCTTGTCCCAGAGCGGCATCTCGTCAGGGTAGAGCGGCTTGAACTTCGAGGTGCCGGCCTCGCAGATCTTGACCACGGCCCGGGCCACGTCGGCTGCGCCCGCGCCGCCGCCGGCCCAGTGATCGGCCATGAAGCACTCGACGTTGAGGTCGGAGCAAGCCTTCTTAACCAGCTCGATCTCGGCCGGGGTGTCGGCGCTGAAGCGGTTGATCGAGACCACCGCCGGCACGCCGAATTTCTGCACGTTCTGCACGTGGCGCTGGAGGTTGGAGAGGCCCTTCTTGAGCGCCTCCAGGTTCTCCTTCTTGAGGTCTTCCTTGGCGACACCGCCGTGCATCTTGAGGGCGCGGATGGTCGCGACCAGCACGGCACAGTCGGGCCGCAGGCCCGCCTTGCGGCACTTGATGTCGAAGAACTTCTCCGCCCCCAGGTCGGCGCCGAAGCCGGCCTCGGTGACCACGTAGTCGCCGAGCTTAAGGGCCGTTGTGGTGGCCAGCACGGTGTTGCAGCCATGGGCGATGTTGGCGAACGGGCCGCCATGGATGAAGGCGGGGTTGTTCTCCAGCGTCTGCACCAAGTTGGGCGCCAGTGCGTCCTTGAGCAGCGCGGTCATCGGTCCGGCGGCTTTCAACTGATGGGCGCGGATCGGCTTCCGGTCGCGGGTGTAACCGACGATGATGTTGCCCAGGCGCTTCTGCAGATCCTCAAGCGAGGTGGCGAGGCAGAAGATTGCCATGACCTCCGAGGCGACGACGATGTCGAAGCCGTCCTGGCGCGGGAAGCCGTTGGCCACACCGCCCAGCGAGGAGGTGATCTCGCGCAGCGCGCGGTCGTTCATGTCGAGCACACGGCGCCAGGTGACGCGGCGCTGGTCGAAGCCGAGCTCATTGCCCCAATAGATGTGGTTGTCGACCAGGGCGGCGAGCAGGTTGTTGGCCGCACCGATGGCATGGAAGTCGCCGGTGAAGTGGAGGTTGATGTCCTCCATCGGCACGACCTGGGCGTAGCCGCCGCCGGCCGCGCCGCCCTTGACGCCGAAGCAGGGGCCGAGGCTGGGCTCGCGCAGGCAGATGATCGCCTTCTTGCCGATGTGGTTGAGCGCGTCGCCGAGGCCGACGGTCGTCGTGGTCTTGCCTTCGCCGGCTGGCGTCGGGGTAATGGCGCTGACCAGGACCAGCTTGCCGTTTTTCTTGTCGCGGAGCGACTTGACGTAGTCGAGCGAGACCTTGGCCTTGTAATGGCCGTAGGGTTCAAGATTCTTGGCGTCGATGCCGAGCTTCTCCTTCGCCACGTCGATAATCGGCCGCATGGTCGCGGCCTGCGAGATCTCGATGTCCGATTTGGGCTTGGCGTGCTGTTCGGCCGGGTTGCGCATAGGTTTCTTCCCCTGAGGACTGTCTGAAATTCAGCTTCCGAGCTTGTCGCCGACCTTGACGCCGCCCGCGGCGGCGAGTTCGGCGCCCGTCACCTTGCCGGCCTCGCCGCGGCAGCGCAGGACGCGGATGCGCCCGTCTGCGCAGGCGACGGTAAAGCCGTCGGCGTCGATCTCCATGACCTGACCCATGGCACCGCCGATGCCCTTGGGATCGACGGCCGGAATCTTCTTGGTCTCGAAGATCTGAATCTTCTTGCCGCCGTTCGTCGTCCAGGCGCCGGGTGCCGGGTTGCAGCCGCGCACCAGATTGTGGATGTGGAAGCCCTGCCGCGCCCAGTCGATGCGGCCGCTTTCCGGCGTGCACCAGCCTTCGTAGGTGGCCTCGGAATGGTCCTGCTCGACGCGCGGCGCTTTGCCGGCCTTGACCAGGTCGACGCCTTCCAGCATCGCAGCCACGCCCTGCGGGAACAGACGGTCGAAGTACACCGATCCAAGAGAATCATCGTCGGAGATCGGCGTCTTCTTCTGGATCAGGATCGGGCCGGTATCGAGCCCGTCATCCGGCCAGAAGATCGACAGGCCGGTCTCGGTGCGGCCCTGGATGATCGGCCAGTTGATCGAGGAGGGGCCGCGGTGCAGCGGCAGGAGGGACGGGTGATACTGAATCGACCCGTGCGTGGGGATGTTGAGGAACTCCGAGGGCACGAACAGCGTGACATAGGCCATGACCTGCAGGTCAGGCTTGAGGGCGCGGAACTGGTCGTAGACCTCGCCCGGCTTGCGATAAGACTTGGGCTGGAAGACCGGCAGCTTGGCGGCGAGGGCCGCCTCTTTCAGCGGGTCCGGTTTCTGGCCCTCCTTGTCGGGTGCGACGTAGACGGCGACGACGTTGTCGCCGCGCTTGAGCAGCGCCTCGAGGACAGCCTTGCCGAAGGCCTGCTGGCCGTGAACGACGATACGCATTTCTCTCCCCTTTTATTTTTCGTGGGGCCCGGTGCTCGGGGGTGGCCCCCCGTGGCACCGGGAACTGACGATCAGATCGCGCCGGCTGCCTTGAGGGCCATCGCCTGGTCCTTGGTGTAGCCCAGCTCCTTGATCAGCACTTCCTCGGTGTGCTCGCCGAGCAGTGGCGAGCGCTTCACGTCGGAGATCGAGTCGGAGAGCTTGATCGGGTTGCCGACGGTCAGGTACTTGCCGCGTGTCGGGTGATCGACCTCGACGACGGTGCCGGTCTTGCGCAGCGACTCGTCTTCCGCGATCTCCTTCATCGAGAGGATCGGGCCGCAGGGGATGTCGTACTTGTTGAGGATGTCCATAGCCTCGAACTTGGTCTTGGTCATGGTCCATTGCTCGATACGCTCGAAGATGGCCTTCAGACGCGGCAGCCGGGCCGGCGGGGTGGCGTAGTTGGGATCGGTCTTCCAGGTCGGCTCGCCGATCACGTCGCAGATCGCCTCCCAGACCGGCGCCTGGGTGATGAAGTAGATGTAGGCGTTGGGGTCCGTCTCCCAGCCCTTGCAGCGGATGATCCAGCCCGGCTGGCCGCCGCCCGAATCGTTGCCGGCGCGCGGCGTGGCATCGCCGAACGGGATGTTCTGCCCAAACTGGCTGTATTCCTTGAGCGGGCCGTGCTTCAGGCGCTGCTGGTCGCGCAGCTTGACGCGGCAGAGGTTGAGCACGCCGTCCTGCATGGCGCAGAGCACGCGCTGGCCCCGGCCGGTGCGGTTGCGCTGGTAGAGCGCCGAGACGATGCCCAGGGCCAGATGCAGGCCGGTGCCCGAATCGCCGATCTGGGCGCCGGTGACCAGCGGCGGGCCGTCGAGGAAGCCGGTGGTCGAAGCGGAGCCGCCGGTGCACTGGGCAACGTTCTCGTAGACCTTGCAGTCCTCATAAGGCCCGGGGCCGAAGCCCTTGACCGAGGCGACGATCATGCGCGGGTTGAGCTTGTGGATGTACTCCCAGGTGAAACCCATGCGGTCGAGCGCACCCGGGGCGAAATTCTCCACCAGCACGTCGCAGTGCTTGATCAGCGCGTCGATGACCTTCTTGCCTTCGGGGTTCTTCGAATCGATGGTGATCGAGCGCTTGTTGTGGTTGAGCATGGTGAAGTAGAGGCTGTCCGCGTCCTTCACGTCGCGCAGCTGGCCGCGCGTGATGTCGCCCACACCCGGCCGCTCGATCTTGATCACGTCGGCGCCGAACCAGGCCAGCAGCTGGGTGCAGGTCGGGCCGGACTGAACGTGCGTGAAGTCGAGGATGCGCACGCCGTCGAGCGCCTTGCCGGCCTGGCCGAAGGGCTTGTTCGTCGGCTTGGGCATGCCCGCTTTGCGCGACGCCGCCGGCGACTTCTTCGCCGGCTTCGCGGTCTTCCTCGGCGCGGATTTCCTGGCGGCTTTCTTCGGGCTCTTCTTGGCGGTTTTCTTCTTCGCGGCCATGGTCTCCCCCACTGCTCCTTGATTGCTGGTCGTTGCGTTGAAAGGCGGCTTACTTCTTCTTCAGCGCGCTCTGCGGATTGAGATTGCCGATACGGCCGCTCTCGCTGCCGGCAGCCGGATCGAGGACCGCGTTGATCAGCGTCGGCTTGCCGGAGTCGAGCGCTTCATTGACGGCGCGCTTCAGCTCGTCGGGCGAGGTGGCGTTGATGCCGACACCGCCGAAGGCCTCCATCATCTTGTCGTAGCGGGCACCCGCGACGAACACGGTCGTCGCCGGATCGTCGCTCGCCTTGTTGACGTCGGTGCCGCGGTAGATGCCGTTGTTGTTGAAGATGACGACACAGACCGGCAGCTTGTAACGGCAGATCGTCTCGACCTCCATGCCGCTGAAGCCGAAGGCGCTGTCGCCCTCGACGGCGAGTACCGGCTTACCGGTCTCGACTGTGGCGGCGATCGCTTGGCCCATGCCGATACCCATGATGCCCCAGGTGCCAACATCGAGCCGCTTGCGCGGCTTGTAGATGTCGATGATGCCTCGGGCGAGGTCGAGCGTGTTCGCACCCTCGTTCACCAGGATGGTCTCCGGCCGCTCCTTGATGATGGTGCGCAGCGCACCCAGCGCGCCGTGGTAGTCCATCGGCACGTTGTTGTTCATCAGGCGCGGCGCCATCTTGGCGACGTTCTCTTCGCGCTTGGTCTTGACGGCGTTTGTCCATTCAGCCGGTGGGGCGTCCCACTTGCTGCCCATGGCGCTGAGGAAAGCGGTGAGACAGGAGCCGATGTCGCCGACCACGGGGGCGACGATCTCAACGTTGCTGTCCATCTCCTTGGGTTCGATGTCGATCTGAATGAATTTCTTCGGCGCGTCGCCCCAGGTTTTGCCCTTGCCGTGCGAGAGCAGCCAGTTGAGCCGCGCGCCGATCATCATGACGACGTCGGAGTCCTTGAGTACCGTCGAGCGGGCGGCACCCGCGCATTGCGGATGCGTGTCGGGCAACAGGCCCTTGGCCATGCTCATCGGCAGGAACGGCACGCCGCTCTTCTCGACGAACTGGCGGACCAGGTCGTCGACCTGGGCGTAGGAGGCGCCCTTGCCGAGGATGATCAGAGGACGCTTGGCGCCTTTGAGCACGTCGAGCGCGCGCTTGACCGCGTCGGGGGCAGGGATCTGCGCCGGGGCGGGGTCGATCACCTTGACCAGCGACTTCTTGCCAGCTTCGGCATTCATCACCTGGCCGAACAGCTTGGCCGGCAAGTCGAGATAGACGCCGCCGGGGCGGCCCGAGACGGCCGAGCGGATGGCGCGGGCGATGCCGATGCCGATATCGGCTGCGTGCAGCACACGGTACGCCGCCTTGCACATGGTCTTGGCGACGGCCAGCTGGTCCATCTCCTCGTAGTCGCCTTGCTGCAGATCGACGATCTCGCGCTCGGACGAGCCGGAGATGAGGATCATCGGGTAGCAGTTGGTCGTGGCGTGGGCGAGGGCGGTGAGGCCGTTGAGGAAGCCGGGGGCCGAAACTGTAAGGCAGATGCCGGGCTTCTTGGTCAGGAAGCCCGCGATGGCTGCGGCGTAGCCGGCGTTCTGCTCATGGCGGAACGAGAGTACGCGAATACCGGAGGCCTGCGACATGCGCAGGAAGTCGGTGATCGGGATCCCGGGCACTGCGTAGATCGTCTTGACGTCGTTGAGCTTGAGAGCGTCGATGATCAGATGAAAACCATCCGTCAGCTCCTGCTCGGGCGCCCCTCCCTGCTTACTCGTACCTTCGGCCATGGCCTTCTCCTCCAAACTCGTTTCTCTCAGCGGCTGATGGCCGCCATGTTCTTGGGATCGTGACCGTGCGGCAGCAAGCCGCGCGCCGTCTCAATCCAGGTAGTCGACGTGCTTTTCAACGTGAGTGGCGAGGTCGAGGCTGTGCTGGCGCACCAGCTGCTCGGCTCGCTCGGTCTGCCGCTTCTCCAGCGCTTCGATGATGTTCAGATGGTCGATGATCGAGCGTTCGGCGCGATCGTTCTCGCCGATCGTCTTGCGGCGGATCGACCGCATATGGATGAAGAGGTTCTCCATCGTATCTGTCAGCAGCTTGTTGTTCGCCAGGCTGACGATCGCCTGATGAAAGCGGACGTTGGCTTCGGAGTACTCGTCGATATGCGCACTGGGCTTGTGCTTCGGCCCCTGGAACTCGACAAAGAGCCTTCGCAGCGTGGCGATTTCCTCGTCCGAGGCGTTCTGGGTGATGAGCCGCGCGGCCATGCTCTCGAGCGCCGCCCAGACGGCGATCATCTCGAGGATCTCCTTCTTCGTCTTGCGGACGATGAACATGCCCTTGCGGGGGATCGAGCGGATAAAGCCTTCCTGCTCGAGGCGGTTAAGCGCCTCACGGATCGGTGTGCGGCTGATCCCCAGATCCTGTGAGAGCTGGCGCTCGTCGAGCCGGATCGGCTCGCGCGAGGCGTAGATGTCCATCGTGGTGATGGCCTGCTTCAACGACGCATAGGCGCGGTCCCGGAAGCTCGGCTCTGCCTCGATAGGCTGCACGGCTAGCTTGAGTGCCGTCATCGACTGCTTCCTGGTTCTCCCTCGGGCGCCGCGTTCCGGCGAAATCCGGCATGACGCGCCGGTGTCTGTCCGGTTGGGCTTTACATTCGTTCTTAGGCGAGTATTCTGTATACCAAATACGGGTGGCGGTGCAAGAACCACCCAGGCGTATCGGCAGGCTTGAGCGGTCGCCGATCAAGCGATTGGGGGGAGCGTTGGAAGAGCTTGCATCGCTGTTGAACGGCTTCTACGTCGTTTTCAGCCCCTTCAATTTCATGCTGATGATCGTGGGCATCCTGCTCGGGGTCATCATCGGCGTCCTGCCTGGCCTGGGTGGGGCCAACGGCGTCGCTATCCTGTTGCCGCTGACCTTCTCGATGTCGCCGACCTCGGCGATCATCATGTTGAGCTGCATCTACTGGGGTGCCCTGTTCGGCGGCGCCATCACCTCGATCCTTTTCAACATCCCCGGCGAGCCGTGGTCCGTCGCGACCACGTTTGATGGCCATCCGATGGCCCAGCAAGGCAAGGCGGACGAGGCGCTGACCGGTGCGTTCACCTCGTCGTTCGTCGGCGCCATCGTTGCCGTCGTCATGATTACCTTCCTGGCGCCGCTGGTTGCGAAGTTCGCCTTGAAATTCGGGCCGGCGGAGTTCTTCGCTGTGCAGTTCTTGACCTTCGCCAGCTTCATCGGCATGGGCAAGGGATCCGCCTTCAAGACTCTGGCCTCGATGTGCCTCGGCTTCGGGCTGGCTTCCGTCGGCCTCGACACGGTGACCGGTCAGCTGCGCATGACCTTCGGCATCACCGACCTCTTGACCGGATTCAAGTTCCTCACCGCCGTGATCGGTTTGTTCGGCATCGGCGAGATCCTGGCCTCGATGGAAAGCGGCCTCGCTTTCTCCGGCAGCCACGCCAAGCTCAAGCTGAACGCGGTGATCGAGGCATGGAAGAAGCTGCCGCGCTATTGGATCACGTTCGTGCGCAGCTGCGTCGTCGGCTGCTGGATGGGGGTGACCCCGGGCGGCGCCACGCCGGCCTCGTTCATGAGCTACGGCCTGGCCAAGCGCTTCTCCAAGAACGGCGAGCGCTTCGGCAAGGGCGAGCTCGAAGGCGTCGTGGCGCCGGAGACGGCGGCCCACGCGGCCGGCACCAGCGCGCTGCTCCCTATGCTGACCCTGGGTATCCCCGGCTCGCCCACAGCGGCCGTGTTGCTTGGCGGTCTGCTGATTTGGGGACTGCAGCCCGGCCCACTGCTCTTCGTCGAGCAGAAAGACTTCGTCTGGGGCCTGATCGCCAGCATGTACCTGGGTAACCTGGTCGGGCTGATGATCGTGCTGACCTGCGTGCCGCTCTTCGCGGCGATCCTGCGCATCCCCTTCAGCATCATTGCGCCAGTGATCATGGTGATCTGCGCCGTTGGCGCATACACCATCAACAACGCCATGTTCGACGTGTGGATGATGGTTGGCTTCGGCATCGTCGCTTACTGCTTCAACAAGCTGTCCTATCCGCTGCCGCCCTTCGTCCTGGCACTCGTGCTGGGTGACATGGCGGAGAGCTCCTTCCGCCAGGCCATGCTGCTCTCGCAGGGCAGCGTCACCATCTTCTGGTCGAACGGTCTGGTCGGCTCGATCATGAGCCTCGGCCTCATTCTCCTGCTCTGGCCGGTGATCAGCTGGGTGTTGGATAAGATGCGGGCCGCGAAGGCCGCATAAGCAATCGGGAGTCGACGGGCGATCTACGCGCCATTAGGCTGTGGGCAAGCGAAAGCAATAAGTCGTTGGACCTTTTGGCACTGGAGGGGGAAACATGACCGGACATGCTTCGAAATTTCTGACTGTCGCCGGCCTTGCCGTCGGCGCGCTCGCCACGGCCTTCTCGGTTACACCGGCCGCGGCACAAGCCTGGCAACCGACTAAGGCAGTCACTTTCGTCATCCCCGCTGGAACCGGCGGCGGTGCGGACCAGATGGCGCGCTTCATCCAGGGCGTCGTCACCAAGCACAACCTCATGCCCCAGCCGATGGTGGTCATCAACAAGGCGGGCGGCGCCGGCGCCGAAGGCTTCCTCGACATGAAGGCAAGCCCGCGCGATCCACACAAGATCGTCATCACCCTATCGAATCTGTTCACCACGCCGATGGCGACCGGCACGCCGTTCAGCTGGAAAGATCTTACTCCGGTCGCCATGCTCGCCCTCGACCAGTTCGTCCTCTGGGTCAACGCGGAGACGAACTACAGAACGGCGCAGGACTACCTGAACGCCATCAAGGGCGGCTCCGACAAGCAGTTCAAGATGGGTGGCACCGGCTCGAAGCAGGAAGACCAGATCATCACGGTGGCGCTCGAGCGGCTGACTGGCGGCAAGAAGCTGACCTACGTACCGTTCGCGGGCGGCGGCGCGGTGGCCGTGCAGCTCGTCGGCAAGCACGTGGATTCCACGGTCAACAACCCGATCGAGGCGGTCTCGCAGTGGAAGGCCGGAGCGCTCCGGCCGCTCTGCCTGTTTGACGCCAAGCGTAGCGTCTACACGGCGAAGGTCACCAGCAGCATGGCGTGGAGCGACATCCCGACCTGCAAGGAGTCGGGCCTCAACGTCGAATACCAGATGCTGCGCGGTGTCTTCACCACCTCGGGCGTCACGGCGGCTCAGGTCAACTACTACGTCGAGCTGTTCAAGAAGGTCATGGCGACTGACGACTGGAAGAAGTTCATGGAGGACGGCGCCTTCAACCAGACCTTCATGACGGGAGACCAGTTCAAGAAGTGGGTCGAGGCGAACGACAAGCTGCACCACGATCTGATGAAAGAGGCGGGCTTCCTCGCCACGAACTGACGGCCACTGCCCCGCGCCGGTCCTCAATCAGAGGATCGGCGCGGCGGCTACGGCAAGGACCAGGGAGAACGCGGAGCGATGCACGACGACAAAGGCGGCGAGGGACCGAGCCTCGTATCGATACGCACCATGGATATCGCGGTGGCCGTGTTCTGTTTGGTCCTGGCTGCGATCATCATCATGGACAGCACACGGCTTGGCTTCCGCTGGCGCGAGGACGGACCGGCCGCGGGCTATTTCCCGTTCTATATCGGCCTGATCATCGCCATATCGAGCCTGGTCAATCTGGCCCGCGCCATCTCAAGCAAGGGCGCGCCCAAGACCTTCGTCACCAAGCAGGCTTTCCGCCAGGTTCTGGCCGTCCTGATACCGCTCGCCGTCTACGTCCTGTTCGTCGGCTGGATCGGCATCTATGTCGCCTCGGCGATCTATATCGCGCTCTTCATGTGGTATTTCGGCCGCTACGCGCTGCCGAAGGGCGCCGCCATCGGCATCGGCGTGTCGCTGGTGCTGTTTGTCATGTTCGAGATCTGGTTCCTCGTGCCGCTGCCCAAGGGGCCGCTCGAAGACCTCTTCGGATTCTGAAGACGAATCCGCTGTCTTGAGTGCTTTGAAGCTGCCTCAGCGCTGGTATACAAAATGCGGTATTCGGCCGAGAACCTCGTTGGTCCATGAGCACGTCCGCAGACATCCGTAAGCACGCGCAGCCCCGCAAGGGGAATGGCAGGCCGCGACCGACGCCCAAAGGGCGGCAGCTTGAGCCGCAGGCTCTGGCCGAGGTTCAGGCGTTGTTGGGCGAACGTTCGCGCCAGCGCGATCTGCTGATCGAGCATTTGCATCTCATTCAGGACAAGTACGGCCATCTCTCGGCGGCGCATCTGGCGGCGCTGGCCTACGAAATGAAGCTGGCCCAGGCCGAGGTCTACGAGGTGGCCACCTTCTACGCCCATTTCGATGTGGTGCGCGAAGGCGAGTACGCGCCGCCGCCCGTGACGGTGCGCGTCTGCGACAGCCTGAGCTGCGAGCTCTTCGGCAGCGCCGAACTGCTCAAGTCGCTCGAGGCCAAGCATGGCGGCAAGAGCAAGGTCCGCGTGCTGCGCGCTCCCTGCATGGGAGCCTGCGACCGCGCTCCGGTCTGCGCAGTCGGCCACGACCAGGTGTTCAAGGCAACTCCGGCGTCGATCGATCGGGCCCTGGCCCGCCACGACCATCACGCGGCCAAGCCGGGCAAGGACTTCCAGGCTTACAGCGCCGATGGCGGCTACAAGATCCTGCGCGAGGCGCTGGACAGCAAGCGCACGCGCGACGAGATCATCAAGGCGGTCGACGATTCAGGCCTGCGCGGCATGGGCGGCGCCGGTTTTCCCACGGGACGCAAGTGGCAGCTGGTACGCAAGGAGCCCGGCCCGCGCCTGATGTGCGTCAACGGCGACGAGGGCGAGCCCGGCACTTTCAAGGACCGCTACTACCTCGAGATCGATCCGCACCGCTTCCTCGAAGGCATGCTGATTGCCGCCTGGATCGTTGAGGCTGCGGACGTCTACATCTATCTGCGCGACGAGTATCCGCAGATTCGCGCCATGCTGCGGACCGAGATCGCCAAGGTCGAGGCGGCCGGACTGACCAGAGCCACGCGTGTGCATCTGCGTCGTGGCGCCGGCGCCTATATCTGCGGCGAAGAGTCGGCGATGATCGAGAGCATCGAAGGCAAACGCGGCCTGCCGCGCCACCGACCGCCCTACGTGGCGCAGGTCGGGCTCTTCGGCCGCCCCACCCTGGTGCAGAACGTCGAGACCCTGTGGTGGGTGCGCGACCTGGTTGAGAAAGGTGCCGCCTGGTTCGCCGGCCACGGCCGGCGCGACCGCAAGGGGCTTCGCTCTTTCTCGGTTTCCGGCCGTGTCAAGAATCCCGGTGTCAAGCTGGCGCCGGCGGGCGTCACGGTGCGCGAGCTGATCGAGGAGTTCTCCGGCGGCATGCTCGAGGGGCACACCTTCAAGGGCTACCTGCCCGGCGGCGCCTCTGGCGGTATCCTGCCAGCCGCGATGGGCGACCTGGCGCTCGATTTCGGCACGCTCGAGCAATACGGCTGCTTCGTCGGCTCGCATGCGGTTGTCATTCTGTCCGACAAGGACAATATGAAGGACGTGGCGCTCAACCTCATGCGCTTCTTCGAGGACGAGAGCTGCGGCCAGTGCACGCCCTGCCGTGTGGGCACCGAGAAGGCGGTGAAGCTGATGGCCAGGCCGAAATGGGACGAGCCCCTCATCCAGGAGCTGTCGCAGGCCATGACCGATGCCTCGATCTGCGGTCTGGGTCAGGCGGCCGCAAACCCGGTAAAGTCCGTGCTCAAGCATTTCCGCGGGGACGTCCAATGAGCAACCCGGTCAAGTTCCTGCTCGACGGTGTCGAGGTCGAGGCCCGGCCGGACGAGACCATCTGGCAGGTGGCCAACCGCCGCGGCACCGAGATCCCGCATCTCTGTTATTCGCCTAAGCCCGGCTACCGCGCCGACGGCAATTGCCGCGCTTGCATGGTCGAGGTCGAGGGTGAGCGCGTCCTCGCCGCCAGCTGCATCCGCAAACCGACGCCTGACATGAAGGTCAAGACCGCCAGCGAGCGCGCCAAGGCCTCACGCAAGATGGTCTTCGAGCTGCTGATGGCCGACCAGCCCGGCCGCGAGGTGGCGCACGATCCGGATTCGCGCTTTTGGAGCTGGGCCGACCACGTCGGTGTCGACGACAGTCGCTTCGAGGAGCGTACCGCGCCCGCACCCGATCCCAGCCATGTGGCCATGCGGGTCAATCTCGATGCCTGCATCCACTGCAACCTGTGTGTGCGCGCCTGCCGCGAGGTCCAGGTCAACGACGTCATCGGCATGGCCGGCCGCGGCCATCATGAGAAGATCGTCTTCGACTTCGACGACCCGATGGGCAATAGCACCTGTGTGGCCTGCGGCGAATGCGTGCAGGCCTGCCCGACAGGTGCCTTGATGCCGGCGACCCTGCTCGATGCCGGCGGCGTCAAAGCCGAGGAGCCGGACCGCAAGGTCGACAGCGTCTGTCCCTATTGCGGTGTCGGCTGCCAGCTCACCTACAACGTCAAGAACGACAAGCTGCTCTATGTCGAAGGCCGCGACGGCCCGGCTAACGAGAACCGGCTTTGCGTCAAGGGCCGCTTCGGCTTCGACTACGTGCACAACGCCGAGCGCTTGACCGTGCCGCTGATCCGCAAGGATGGCGTGCCTAAGCACGCAGACGACGTGGTCGATCCGGCCAACCCCTGGACGCATTTCCGCAAGGCGACCTGGGAGGAGGCGCTTGCCAAGGCAGCCTCCGGCCTCAAGCGCATCCGCGACCAGCACGGCGGCAACGCGCTGGCCGGCTTCGGCTCTGCCAAGGGCTCGAACGAGGAGGCGTACCTCTTCCAGAAGCTGGTGCGTACCGGCTTTCAGACCAACAACGTCGACCACTGCACCCGGCTATGCCACGCCTCCTCGGTCTCTGCCCTGTTCGAAGGGATCGGCACCGCGGCGGTGACGGCGCCGTTCACCGCGGCCAAGGACGCCGAGGTGATCATCGTCATCGGCGCCAACCCGACCGAGAACCACCCGGTTGCCGCCACCTTCTTCAAGCAGGCGGTGAAGCGCGGCGCCAAGCTGATCGTCATGGATCCGCGCGGCCACGCGCTCAAGCGCCACGCCACGCACATGCTGCAGTTCAAGCCCAACAAGGACGTGCCGCTGCTCAACGCCATGCTCAACGTGATCATCACGGAAGGGCTCTATGACAGGCAGTACGTCGAGGCGAACACCAACGAGTTCGACAAGCTCAGGGCGCATATCGGCGACTTCACGCCGGAGAAGATGGAGCCCGAGTGCGGTATTGCGGCCGATGTGATCCGCGAGGTCGCCCGGCTCTACGCCCGCTCTGAAGCCTCGATCATCTTTTGGGGCATGGGCATCTCTCAGAGCATCCACGGCACCAACAACGCACGTTGCCTGATCGCTCTTGCGCTGGTCACGGGCCAGGTTGGTCGTCCGGGAACCGGCCTGCACCCGCTGCGCGGCCAGAACAACGTGCAGGGTGCTTCGGACGCCGGCCTGATCCCGATGTTCCTGCCCGACTACCAGTCGGTCGAGAATGCCGAAATCCGCGCCCGCTACGAGAAACTGTGGAACGCCCCGATCCAGCCCAAGCGCGGCCTCACCGTGGTCGAGATCGTCAACGCCACCATCGCCGGCCAGATCCGCGGCATGTACGTGATGGGCGAGAACCCGGCGATGTCCGATCCCGACGCGCATCACGCACGCGAGGCGCTAGCCAAGCTTGAGCATCTGGTGGTGCAGGACATCTTCCTGACTGAGACGGCGTACTACGCCGACGTCGTGCTGCCAGCCTCGGCCTGGCCGGAGAAAACCGGCACGGTGACCAACACCAACCGCCAGGTGCAGCTCGGCCGCATCGCCCTGCCGTTGCCGGGCGAGGCGCGCCAGGACTGGGAGCTGATCCAGGAGATTGCCCGCGGCTTGGGGCTCAAGTGGAGCTACGCCCACCCGCGCGACATTTTCGCTGAGATGGCGCAGGCCATGCCGTCGCTTGCCAATATCACCTGGGCCCGGCTGGAGCGTGAAAGCGTCGTCACCTATCCCTGCGCCGGCCCCGACGATCCGGGCCAGGACATCGTCTTCGGCGATGGCCAGTTCCCCACGCCGACCAAGCGCGCCAAGCTGGTGCCGGCGGAATACACGGCGCCCGGCGAGCCGGTCGACGCCGCGTACCCGATGGTGCTGACTACCGGCCGGCAGCTCGAGCACTGGCACACCGGCGCCATGACGCGCCGTGCCTCCGTACTCGATGCCATCGAGCCGGCGGCCATCGCCTGCCTGTCACCCAAGGACATGCGCCGATTCGACGTGCGCGGCGGCGATGTCATCCGCGTCTCGACGCGTCGTGGCGCCATCGAGCTCTCGGTACGCATCGACGAGGCGGTGCCGAGCGGCATGGTCTTCATTCCGTTCTGCTACGCCGAGGCGGCAGCCAACATCCTGACCAGCCCGCAGATCGACCCGTTCGGCAAGATCCCCGAGTTCAAGTACTGCGCCGCCAGGGTCGAAAAGATCGCCCAGCCCGCCGCGGCGGAGTAACTCCTAGGCCGAGACGTCCAGCTTCTGTCCGGGTCGCGGACGGTTCGGGTCGGTCTGCTGCGCTGTTGTGGCGTAGGTCCCGTAGCCGGCGAGCAGCGGTCCACGACGCATGAGCAGGAGGGCCGGCGAGCGCGCCTCTTCGACGAGCTGCTGGGTGGCGAAGGCCGCCGTGTTGAGCGAGGCGTTCGGCGACTCGCCGGTCCGGCCGTAGCGGCTGGAGTAGTGGACTTCGGTGCGCGGCGGCTCGGCACGGAGCGCGTCCGGGCGCTCGGGCACAAGCGCAGGTACCGCCGGCCGGTTGTAGGGGACCGGCAGCAATTCAGGTGCGATACGGGTCAACGCCTGAGGCACGCTCTCTCCCAACGCTATGCCCGACCCTGGGCGAAGGCTCCCCCACGAAGGTTAAGAAAGTGTTGCGTCCCGACAGGCCGGGCTGTTCGCTAGATGATCCTACTGCGGATGGTGGTGACGATGATCTCGGCCAGGATGACGACGGCGAAGATGGTCAGCAGCACCACCGCCACTTGGTCCCAGTAGAGCAGGGTCAGCGCCGTATCCAGCGCCACGCCGATGCCGCCGGCCCCCACGAGGCCGAGCACGGCCGACTCGCGGATGTTGATGTCCCAGCGGAAGAGCGCGATCGACCAGAAGGCCGGCTGCACCTGCGGCCAGTAGGCCTTGAGAAAGACGCTCGGCCAGGGCGCGCCTGCGGCGGTTAGGGCCTCGACCGGCCCGCGCTGCGCTTCTTCCAGTGCTTCGCCGAACAGCTTGCCGACGAAGCCGATGGAGCGGAAGGCGATGGCCAGGGTGCCGGCGAGCGCACCCGGCCCGAAGATTGCGACGAAGAGCAGCGCCCAGACCAGAGAATTGACCGAGCGCGAGGAGACGAGGATCAGCTTCGCAAGCTGGTTGATCGCGGCCACCGGCACGACGTTGCGGGCGGCGAGGATGCCGACCGGCAGGGCCAGGGCGAGCGACAGGATGGTGCCGAGGGAGGCGATGTGCAGGGTCTCGATCAACGCCTCGTGCACGGACTTGGGATAGTACTTCCAGTCCATCGGCCACATGCGGGCGAACAGGTCCACGACCTGCTCGGGCGCGTCGTAAAGGAATTCCGGGATGACATCGACGGTCTGCACCGAGACCATGAAGGCGGCGACCGCCACCAGATAGAAGGTGAAGCGCAGCAGCCGCTCCTGCGGCGTGAAGCGTTCCCAGCGGCGCTGGTCGGCGATCATTACTGAAAGGTCCTGCGGATCCAGCCGGCCAGAATCTCGCCCACGAAGATAATGGCGATGATGGCCAGCAGGATGGTGAGAACGAAGTCGTAGTCGAACTTCTGAAAAGCGGTGAACAGCGTGCTGCCGATGCCGCCCCCACCGACGATCCCGACCATGGTGGAGTTGCGCAGGTTGGAATCGAGCTGATAGGTGGCGAAGCCGGTGAAGCGTGCCAGCACCTGCGGCACCACGGCCATGAAGATCACGTTCATGAACGAGGCGCCGGTGGCGCGCACCGCTTCCACCTGCTTGAGCGAGATCTCCTCAATGGCTTCGGCGAACAACTTGGCGATGAAGCCGACTGAGGCGACGATCAGCGCCAGGATGCCAGCGATCGCGCCGAACCCGACGGCCTTGACGAAGAGGATGGCGACGATCACCGGGTGAAAGGAGCGGCAGAGCGCGATGAAGGCCCGCGCCGGCCAGGTCGCCCAGACCGGCATCAGGTTGCGCGAGGCGGCGAGGCCGACGGGGAGTGACAGGATGACACCGAAGACGGTGGCAATGACGGCGATCTCCAGGCTCTCGGACAGGCCCTTCCACAGCAGGTCCATCTTGGTGAAATCGGGCGGCACCATACGGGCGAGGAAGCGCCCGCCGTTGCCTAGCCCGAAGACGAACCGTTCCCAGGTCAGCTCGAGCCGCGCGGCGGCATAGATGACGTAGAGACCAAGCCCGATCCAGACGGCGCGCGTCGTCCAGCGCACCGGGAACGGGTTCTCCCGGCTGGCGGCGGGCAGGGCGGGGGCGCTGTTCACTCGAGCCAGCCCTCGCCGCCGTAGATCTGCTTCAGGTGCTCATCGCGCAGGTCGCCGGGCGGGCCGTCGAAGACCACATGGCCGCCGGCCATGCCGACGATGCGCACGGCAAAGCGCTTGGCCAGCTCGACGTTGTGGATGTTGAGGACGACCGGGATGTCGTTGCGCGCCGTCAGGTCGGCCATCAGCTCCATAATCTCCACCGACGTCTTGGGATCGAGCGACGAGGTCGGCTCGTCGGCCAGCAGCAGATCCGGGCGCTGCATGACGGCCCGGGCGATGCCGACGCGCTGGCGCTGCCCGCCCGACAGGGCATCGGCCCTCTGGCCGGCGAATCCTTTGAGGCCGACGATGTCGAGAAGTTCGAAGGCGCGGTCGATGTCCGCCTGGGCGAAGCGCCTCAACCAGGCGCGCACAGGGCTGACATAACCAAGCCTGCCGCAGAGCAGGTTCTCCATCACCGACAAGCGTTCGACCAGGTTGTACTCCTGGAACACCATGCCAATGCGCCGCCGCGCCTCGCGCAAGGCCTTGCCGCGCAGCCGGGCAAGGTCGATGCCCTGGAACCAGATCTCGCCCTCGGTTGGCTCGACCAGGCGGTTGATGCAGCGGATCAGCGTGCTTTTCCCCGTGCCCGAGGGGCCGATGATAGCCGTGATGCCCTGGCCGGCGACGTCGAGCGTGATGCCTTTGAGCACCGGCGTGCCGCGCCGGTACTCCTTGGTCAGGCCGCGAATGGAAAGGGAGCGGGTGCCGGCCGACCCGGCTTGCCCGCTCCCGTTCGTCGCGGCGCCGTTGGTGGCGCCTGAGGCGGTCACTGCTTGGGCTTGGCGGCTTCTTCCGCCTTCTTGCGCGCTGCCTCGGCCTCGCGGGCCGCTTCGCGCTCATAGGCTGCCTTGTTGAACGGCGTACCCGTCTCCTCGGCCACCTTGCGCACCGCCGCCCAGTCCTTCTGGTAGGTGATGGGGAAGAAGCGGTCGTCGCCGTTAAACTCCTTGGTCATCTCCGGCGTGAAGCGGAAATCGTAGAAGCACTGCACCAGCTTCTTCGCCAGGTCCGGATGCAGGTCGTGGGCGTAAGCGAAGGACGAAGTCGGGAAGACCTGGCTCTTGTAGATCACCCGGATCTGCTCCTGCTTCACGGTGCCGCGCACGATCATGCGCTCGAGCACGTCGGAGGCCACCGGCCCGCCGTCATAGTCGCCGGCGACCACGCCGAGCACGGTCTTGTCATGGCCGCCCGACATGAGCGGCTTGTAGTCCGTGTCCGGGACCAGGCCCTGCTCGGGAAAGAGCACGCGCGGCGCGAGGTTGCCCGAGTTCGACGAGGGCGCGGTATGGGCCACCTTCTTGCCCTTGAGGTCGGCGAGTTTCTGATAGGGGCTATCCGCCTTGACCACGAAGGCGAGGTGATAGCCGCGCACCTGCTGGGCCGTGCCCTTGGCGGCGAAGGGGATGGCGCCGGCCATGTTCACGGCGAAGCCCGTCGGGCCGGTCGAGAAGCCGGCGACATGCAGGCGGCCCGAGCGCATGGCCTCGATCTCGGCCGAGTTCGACTGCACCGGGAAATACACGACCCGCTTTGACGTGCACTTGCCTAGGTACTCGGTGAAGGGCTTGAAGATGTTCTCGTAGACCGCCGGGTCTTCGACCGGCGTGTAGGCGAAGACGAGGACGCTGGGATTCTTCCAACGGCGCTGGTCGGTCGGCAGATCGGCGACCAGATCCCTGTTCTCGTCACAGTACATGTCGTCGAGCTGGCCGCGGTTCGAGCAGGCCTGCGCGGGATCGGCGCCTAAAAGCATCGTCGCGCTGAAGGCCGCAAACGCCAGAGCCGCAAAACGGAATTGGATCATGAGAAGACTCCCAGCAGACGCGGACGCGGGGGGCGCATCGGCGTTCTTTGTTGTGATTGAAGGATCAGATTACGGCCCGCCGCTTCGGGCCGTCAACGCTGCGGCACTAGACGAGGATGCGCAGCGAGGAGCCGTTGGTTAACGCGGGATCGCCGTGCCGGGCTGCCTGGGCATAGGCGGCGATGGCCGGTGGGAAGTTCTCGAAGTGCAGGCCCGGCGACAGGCCCTCCTGGGCAAAGAGCTGAGCCGAAAAGCCGAGCGACGCGGGCGCCTTGCGGCGGCCGGCATCGCGCAGGACTTCGCTCTCGTCGTCGAGGGCGCGGCGGTCGTCGTCGGCCGCACGGCGCTGCGCCTCATAGGCGCGTGCCCGCGCCTCGAACGTGGCGTCGGGACGAGCCTCGTAGGCAAGACGCAGATAGGCTGGACGCAGACGAGGGGTGTTCGCCGAGACGCGCGGGGAACCGCTCTCGTGCGTGGCACGCCGGACAGGCGGCTCGATCTGGATCGCGGAGACGGCCACCGGGTTGGCCATGAGGCAGTTCGCCCTCTTCTACTAAATACGACAATACATCACTACC
>Ga0194131_10003615_pt1 | contig 24141 bp, 23 predicted proteins | sample TA2KigO120mmetaG_FD_148631 | JGI IMG/M metagenome (GOLD analysis project Ga0194131, IMG submission 148631) | Freshwater microbial communities from Lake Tanganyika, Tanzania - TA2015053 Kigoma Offshore 120m | ecosystem: Environmental > Aquatic > Freshwater > Lake | place: Tanzania: Lake... | reverse complement strand
TACCTGGCGCACCCAGACCGCTTCGTCCGGCGCCCTCCCAAGCCTTTGCCCCTGCCATCGGAGGTTTGGATCAACAAGCCGGTCGACACCAGCCCAACAGACAGAGAGGAACGTCAGTAAATTCCCATGCCGGGTGTCTCAAAGTTGTTGACACGCGCCGCCCGGCCACCAGTTCCGGAATGCCGCGCAATCCCGTTCCGAACCTCTTGCCCTTTCCGAAGGGCAATTCGTAAGTTACGTTGGTCACGAACCGGTGCGGTTGATCGTAGGAGGAAACCGCCCGGTCGCAGCTCCGGCAGTGCCAGTCGCGAACATCGCCCGCGGGCTGGTTCCAGAGTCCGTCGGCGACATCGGTGATCGTCTTGGAGAAGGTATAGGAGGCGAGCAGGCTGAAGCCGGAAGAGAAACGTCTTTCGATCCGGGTTTGGAGCGCGTGATAGATGGAGTTCGCGACGGCAGCGTTCGTCGCCGCCACGCTGCCGTAATGCGGGAACGGACGCAGAAGCTGCCCGCGTTGCACCGTACGCTGAGCAAGAACTCCCCCACCGACAAGCCCAAAAAACGGGTTGGGCACTTGCTGCAAGAGTTGATCGCCCTGGGCAAGGTGCTCCGGCCGGAGCTGGTTCATTTGCGTCGTCAACGAGAGCAGCGAGCCTTTGTTTCCCGCATAGGCGATCTCCCATACCCAGTTGGACGCAAGACTGCGTTGAATCGTGAAATTCCACTGCTGGTTGTAGGTCGGTTGAAGTGCATCGGGCCAGCCGCCCGCCAGATCGAGACCGAATTGGCTGGCCAGACCATCGGTTGCTCCCCTCGGGAACGTAAACCCATCCGGGAACGGGTTTCTGAGCAGGTGATGCGGGGTGATTCCGTCGATGGTCGCGAGCCATGGTGTGAGCGATGAAAACGCTCCTCCCGTATAAGCGGAGTTCGCCGCGTACGAAGGCAAACCGTAGAAGATGCCGTAGCCGGTTCGGATTACCGTCGCATTGTTGAGTTGCCAGGCGAACCCCAGCCGCGGGTTCACCTGCCGCGGACTTACCGACCGAATCCCTCGGCGGCCCAAGCTGCCGCCCGCGAACAGGTACCCGCCGGAGAGATTCTGGCCGACTTTGTCGGACATCGGATTCCGAACCCCAGGATCGATGGCGCTGATACGATTGAAACGCTCCGTAACCGATCCCTCGAAGTCCCACCGGAGACCGGCGTTCAAGGTAAACCGGCTGGATACCTTGAAATCGTCTTGTGCATAGAAGGCCACGTACCGGTTGGCATTCGCCGGCCGGACAGGATGGGGAAAACGTCCCGTAGTTCCCGTCCCGAGCAGGAAAGAAGCATATCCGATTCCGCCGGTGGCGCTCGGCGTGCGAGGATCCGGACCTTGCGTCATATCGCGCCGGAATTCGAATCCCCCGCTCGTATTCCCCGGCTGGAAGTAATTCACGAAGTTAAGGCGAGCATCCACGCCGAACTTCATGCTGTGGCGTCCGGAGACCCTGCTCAGATTCGCGATCATGCTATGGGTCGAGTCGCCCATAAAATAAGTTCCGCCGCCCGCGTAGGGAGGGCCTAACTGGGTTACATCCTGAATGATGAACGCGGGAAACACGCGATGGGCCGAAGTCGCGTCGACTTAGGCCGGCAATCCCAGGCTGCTCGCCTGGAACCCGTCATGGCCGCTGAACGTCGTGCTCCATGGAACACGGTTACCGCTGACATGACACGTCCCAAACCGTAGCGCAGGTTCAACACCGCGGAGACTCCGAAAGTCCTCGTATAGTCGAGCGCGGCGTTCGCCAGGAGCTGATTCATCGCTCCGGCATGGGCCGGTTCGGCGGGATTATCCCAGAACCTGGGGCCGCTATAAACGCTATCCATGAACGTGAAGCGCCCGAACATACGGCTGGCCGAACTGAAGTTGTGATCGACCTTGAACTCGATGCGGTCCTGAAATTCCGGGAAAGACTTGAGGGCGGTGAAGTTAAACTGATTAGTCACCGGCGTGCCCGGACTGTTCGGCTGTGGATAGTACTCCTGAGCTTTCAGCGCAACGGTGTCGAGCCGGTTCGAGGGGATACGATTGCCCGCGAATGGCGTTCGAAGGAAACGGCCGGGACGTGCCGGATCGGCCGTGGTCGAGAACGGATCGTAGATTACCCGCAGCGCGCCTGGAGCGGTCCTGGTCTGCGAAAAATCTCCTTGCCGTTCCGCCAGCGTTGGAACTGTATGCTGCGCGAAGCGTGCGTTGCGCTGCCGCTGTCCTTCGTAGTTGGAAAAGAAGAACGTGCGGTTGCGCCCGTCGAGCAGCTTCGGCAGCCGGACCGGACCCCCGATGCTCCCTCCGAACTGATTGCGCTGAAAGGTCCGCAGTGGATTGCCGGATCGATTCGCGAAGAAGTTGTTCGCATCGAGCTTGCTGTTGCGCAGAAATTCGAACGCGCTGCCGTGCAGGGAGTTAGTGCCTGACTTCGTGACCATCGTGACCAAACCGCCGCCGCTGCGCCCGTACTCGGCGCTGTATGCATTGGTCTGAATCCGAAACTCCTGAATACCTTCGACCGAGGGGATGGCGCTCACGGCGGGAATATTAGCGATGTTATGCGAAACCGTCGCGGTAACGCCGTCTACCATGATGTCCGAGGTCGACTCCTGGCCGCCGTTCACAATGAACCGGTTGGCGGTGAATGAGTCGGACACGCCCGTCATCTGGCGCACGAAGAACACGCCAGGCACGAGCGCCGTGAGCGAATAAATGTTGCGGCCATTGAGCGGCAAATCGAGGATGCGTTTATTCTCGACGACGGCGCTCAAGGCCGAGGAACTCGTCTCCAGCAGCAGGCCTTGCCCGGTGACAGATACCTTCTCTGTGACTTGACCGAGTTCGAGGACGATGTTCAACGTCGCCTTCTGCTGCGTCGACAGCGACACCGAAGTGACCTCGAAGGTCCGGAATCCTTCGAGCTCCGCCGTGATGCGGTAGGCGCTTGGGGGCAGTTCGGACACCGAATACACGCCAGTGCTGTTGGAGGTGCCGCGGTAATTGATGTTTCGCGCCACGTCGGTCACGGTGATTGCAGCGCCGGCGACGACCGCGCCCGTCGGATCGGTGACAATTCCGGAAATCGATGCCGTGGAAGTTTGCGCCCAGGCCAGTGTAGCCAGTCCCAGCAGAACCAGGAGCGTACGGAGTCCTCGTGATTCAGTCATGTTCCTTCGCTTGGGCTGTACGATATCACATGAATCAGGAAGAATGTCTCCTCGCCCCGGAACTTCACCTGCGCCAGGATGTCCGTCTCCAGCTTTCGCCCATGCAGCAGATGCGAAAACACTTCCTGCGGCATGAAGCGCACCGTCTACAGATCAATTCCCGGCGCCAGCCGTGGGAAAAACAGGTCGAGAAACTCGGGGAAAAAGGTGGTGATGAGTTCGTTGAAGAACTTGTCGTGGTCGATCCTCCGGGTTCTCGCCGCCATGGTGCTCACCTTCCACGCTACACCGCCCCGCGCCCCGCCGGGCCTGTAGTATCATCATCCCTTCCCATGCTTCACCACCCGCGCATCCTTTCCACTCTCGCCGCCCTCATGCCGCTGCTTCATGCCGGGAACGCGACGCGTCCCGGCCGCTTCCACGTTGAACACCCCACGCTGCTCAACCTTGGTTTTGAGTGGTCCATTGAGGGCGACGACAATCGGAACGCGACGGTCGCGGTCCGGTTCCGCAAGTCGGGAGCCTCCGCATGGCGCCCTGCCCTGCCCCTGCTTCGAATTGGCGGCGAACGGGTCTTCCGCGAGCGGGAGAACATGACCTATACGGTCCCGCATGGGTTCGCGGGTAGCATCCTGAACCTGGAGCCGGGCACTTCCTACGACTGCGAATTCACCCTCACCGACCCGGATGGCGTCACCGGTCAAGCCTTGCAGAAGGCCACGGTTCGCACGCGCATCGAACCCAAGCCCTATGCGGGCGGCCGCGTCCTCCACGTCTATCCGGATGACCATCAGGGACCGAAGCTCGAGCCCAACTTCATCGGCCTCAAGCACGCCTACTATGGAGCCGGCCGCGGCGACTGGACCGCCGTGCGCATGAACAAGGTCCAGCCCGGCGACACCATCATGATTCACGGCGGTCTCTACCGCCCAGACCGGTGGAACTACGTCGACCCGCTGAGTGCGCCCTTCACCGGCTCATGGTCGCTTTCGCTCAAAGGGACCGCCGAAAAGCCCATCACCATCAAAGCCGCTGGCGACGGCGAGGTGATCTTCGATGGCGCAGGCAGCCACAAACTGCTTGACGTCATTTCAACCGAGCACCACATCATTGAAGGCATCACATTCCGCAATACCGACATTGCCATCTTCGCGGGCGAGAAGGAAGTGCTGGGCGCGGTGGCGCTCACGGTTCGCAACTGCCGCTTTGAGAACGTCGGGGCCGGTATCTGGACGGAGTACGCGGGCTCAAGCGATTTCTACATCGCCGACAACCTCTTTCTGGGACGCGAGGATCAGATGCGTCTCATCGGCTGGAACCAGGCTGGCCAGCGCACCGCCGGCATCTACCCCTCCCATCAGCTTGTGAGCTTCTTCGCGGTGAAGGTGTATGGCCCTGGCCACGTGATCGCGCACAACGCCATCGCCTACTTCCATGACGGCATCTGCGTCTCCACCTACGGACCGCCCAGCCAGGACCCGGACCGCCGGGCCTCGTCGATTGACATCTACAACAACGACATCCATCTTTCAAACGACGACTTCATTGAGACCGATGGCGGCACCCACAACATTCGGGTCTTCAACAACCGTGGTGTGAATGCCGCCCACAACGGCTACAGCGCGCAACCCTTCTTTGGCGGACCCGTCTACTTCTTCCGCAACGTGCTCTATCATGTACCGATCGGCAGCGCCTTCAAGTTCAACGCGGCGCCCGCCGGAATCCTGGCTTTCCACAACACGATGATCACTGAGCAGACCGCCACCGACCCCTACTCAAATGCCCACTTCCGCAACAACCTGTTCCTGGGCCGCGACTTCCCCGAACGCGGCATCATGACCTGGGCCAACGCCACCTCCAACTTCAGCAGCGACTACAACGGCTTCCGTCCCAACCGGGGCACCCGCAACCAGTACAATTGGCTTGCCCCGGCCGGCGGGGTCACGGCGCACGCCGCCAAGGAGTCCGATTGGAAGCACTTCGCGACACTCCCCGAGCTTCGTCAAGCCTCCGGCCAGGAGGCGCACGGAATTGAAGTGGACTATGACATCTTCGAAAATCTCGCCCCGCCCGACCCTGCGCGCCGGCATCACGTGTATCACGCAATGGATCTTAACTTCCGGCTCAAGGCGGGGTCCAAGGCCGTGGACGCGGGCACGCCGCTGCCGACGGTGAATGACGGGTTCAGTGGCAAGGCTCCCGATCTCGGCGCCCTCGAAATCGGCCAGCCGGAGCCCCACTACGGGCCGCGCTGGATTACCTGGAAGCCGTTCTACCGCTGATTCGGGCCACGAACCCGGGAAACGGAACGGAGCGGCCGCCGGCGGCGAACAACGGCTGGAGCGTTTCCCGGCACCAGGCCTCGATGTCCTGAAGCGGAGTTCCGCTCTCAAGTGCGAGTTCGACGTTGGTTTCCGTCATGACGTATGCCAGGTAGGCGGCGAACGGCATCTCAAGGGTTACGACGAACCGCTCTACGTGATCCAGAGTGAGGCCGCACACCTGAAGCGGCAGGTTCTCGGGAATCACGGACAATGCGGGGGCTGCCGGATACCGGCCACGGAAACGCGCCACCCAGCCGTCGAGTTCCCCCATGCCGAAGTCGTAGATCACGAGTTCGCCGCGGGAGCCCAGGACTCGGGCCGCTTCTCGCAGCACATCTTCGATTCCAGACCAGTTCAACGCGCCCGCCGCGGTGATCAGATCAAAAACACCGCCGCCAAACGGCATCCGCTCCCCCTGCGCGGCTACGAAGTCGCAGCGGCCGGCCGGGCGCGGTGCATACGAAAGCATCGCGACGGAAGGATCGATACCGGTCACATGGTGCGCCACGTCCACCAGCGCAAGGGCCGACAGTCCGGTGCCACAACCGATATCCAGGGCACGGGAAACCGGAGTTGCGGGACGGAACAGAGGAAGGATCTTCGAATGAACAGGCGGACGAGATCCGGAGTACCCCTGGGCGAGCCGTGGGGAGACGAACGGATTGTGGATGGATGCCCCCGAAACGGAGCTAAGCGGCGAGGGCTTTGACGCGGGCGTTCAAGCGGCTCTTGTAGCGGGCAGCCGTGTTGCGCTTGATGATGCCCCACTTGACTGCGCGATCAATCAACGAAAATGTCGCCGGCAACAGGGAATTGGCGTCGTCCGCCTTCTTCGCTTCAAGGGCCCGCCGCATGGTACGGATCTGGTGGCGGAGCCGCGACTTGCGCTGACGGTTCACTTCCGTCCGGCGGGCGGCCGTACGCACTCGCTTCAGTGCTGAAAAGGTGTTTGCCATACTAGAATGCCAATTACCAGATTACCTGATGTGCCGCGGCTTGGTCAACGACATTTGGTCAACGGCTCGAGCCGAACCGGGATGACCGGACTCAACTGGCAATCCGGTGAAGTTCTCCGGGCTGATCAATGCTTCGGGGGAGCGGCGTGGCCATCCGTGGCTGGCTGCTGCTCCTTGGGCAGCGGCTTGGGTGGCTGTCCGATGCCCTCGGGGGTGTTGGACACCTGAGAAGGAATGGGGGTGGGTGCCTGGCCGGTCCAGTTAGCGGGACGCAGAACGTCGCGGCTTTCGACATCGATGAGGCAGAGCGTAATGAAGAAGGCGAGGAACACGAGTGAACTGAGGAAGACGACCGCGTTCACCACCTTATCCCAGCGCAGGTGCATGAAGTAGAGGCAGACCAGGGAGCCTTTGATGGTGGCGATGGTCATGGCAATGACGATGTTGATGGTAGAGCTGCCGAAGTCAACATAGGCGGCGCCGACCGTGACGATGGTGAGAAACAGCAGGCCGGCCAGAATGGCCCCGTAAAGTTTGGGGCCGCCGTGGACGTCGTGGCCCGCATGGGAATCAGCGTGATGGCTCATGGGTTGCTCCTTCGAAACTTAGGACACCAGGTACAGCAACGGGAAGAGGTAGATCCAGATGAGGTCGACGAGGTGCCAGTAGAGGCCCGCCAGGTCGACTGGCGCGTAATACTGGTCCGAGAACTCATTGCGCATAGCCCGTATGAGAATCCAGGCTAGTACGATCATTCCGATCAGGACGTGGAACCCGTGGAGGCCGGTCATCATGAAGTAGAAGCTGAAGAACATGAATTCGCCTTCTACCTGGGGACCCTTGTAGCTGTAGAACTTGCCCGGCAGGAGGCCGTCATGGATCTTGTGGCTGTACTCGAAGTACTTCACCACCATGAAGATACCGGCGCATGCGATGGTTGCAATGAGGCCCCAGATGAGCAGCTTCTTGCGGTTGGTCTGGGAGGCCCAGACGGCGACCACCATGGTGAAACTGGAAAACAGCAGGACGATGGTATTGATGGCGCCCATGGGGCGCTGCAGGTGATGATGACCGGCGACGAAGGCCTCCGGATGCCGGTTATGCATGATGCCATAGCCGACAAAGAGGCCGCCAAAGAGCAGAATTTCCGTGGCGAGGAACAGCCACATTCCCAGCTTGGCAGCCGAGAACTGCTGCTCCATGGTGGCGAAATGATGCTGTTGGGCCGGGTGATGGCCGTGGGCCGATTCGAGTGTCTGGCTCATCCTTCAACCTTTGCGTGACGGTAGTCGTAGGGGGCATGCTCCAGGACGGGCGTGCCGACAAAGTTATGCGTGACGGGCGGCGACTGGGCTTCCCATTCGAGAGTCGATCCGCCCCAGGGGTTGGCTATGGCATCGGGTTTCTTGCGGAGGGATGCGACCAGTGTGAGTATTGCCACCAGGATGCCCGCGCCCAGGATCTCGGACCCGACGGTCGAGAACTGGTGCAGCGGCTGGAACTGGTCGAGATACGTGAAGTAGCGGCGAGGCATGCCCCGGCTGCCCATGATGAACTGCGGCAGGAAGGTGGCATTGAAACCGATGAAGACGAGGATGGCGCTGAGCGCGCCGCCCTTTTCGCTGTACATGCGGCCAACCATCTTGGGCCACCAGTAGAAGAGTCCGCCGATAAAGGCGATCACGGTGCCGCCCATCATGACGTAGTGGAAGTGGGCGACGACAAAGTAGGTGTCGTGCAGGTGGATGTCGGTGGCAAGTGTACCCAGGAAGAGCCCGGTCAAGCCGCCGATGGTGAACAACAGCAGGAAGCTCATCGCATAAAGCATCGGCGTCTTCAGCGAAATGGAACCGCGGTACATTGTCGCGGTCCAGTTGAAGACCTTGATGCCGGAGGGGATGGCCACCAGGAACGTCAGGAACGAGAAGATAGCGTTGGTGAGCGGCGACTGGCCGCTGGTGAACATGTGGTGGGCCCAGACCAGGAAGCTCACAAGCGCGATGGCGATGGAACTGAAGGCGATGCCCCGGTATCCGAAGATGGTCTTCTTTGAGAACGTGGGAATGAGCTCGGAGATGATCGCCATGCCGGGCAGAATCATGATGTACACGGCGGGGTGGGAGTAGAACCAGAAAAAGTGCTGGAAGAGAACCGGGTCACCGCCCAGCCGCGCGTCGAAGATACCCACCTGGAAGACACGTTCCATGACAAGGAGTACGGTGGTGATGCCAAGGACGGGGGTCGCCATCACCTGGATGACGCTGGTGGCGTAGGTGCCCCAGACGAACAGGGGCAGGTTGTACCAGCTCATGCCCGGCGCGCGCAGCGTGTGGATGGTGGCGATGAAGTTCAGGCCAGTGAAGATGGAAGAGAAGCCGAGAACGAACACCGAGAGCGTCATCAGTGTGACGGCGCCGGCGGTGGAGGTGGAGTAAGGCGTGTAGAACGTCCAGCCGGTGTCAACGCCGCCCAGGACAATGGACAGAATGGCCATAATGGCCCCGACAACATAAATGTAGTAGCTGGCCAGGTTCAGCTTGGGAAACGCAACGTCCTTAGCCCCAAGCATCAGGGGTAAAACGAAGTTGCCGAGGGAGGCCGGAACGGCGGGAATGATGAACAGGAAGACCATGATGGCGCCGTGGAGCGTGAAGACGCGGTTATAGGTCTCGGCGTTCATCAGGTCCTCGCCGGGGGTGAGCAGTTCCAGACGCACCAGGAGGGCGAATAGGCCGCCCACCAGGAACATCAGGAGAACGCTCCACAGGTACATCAACCCGATCCGCTTGTGATCGTAGGTGACGAGCCAGTTCATGATCCCCTTGTTCTCTTCGAGGTAGCTTGCGTGATGGGCTGCCTCGCCGTGAACGTGGGCGCCAGTTGTCTTTACGTCGGCCATCGATGCTCTCCTAGCTGTCTCCCCTGCTACTTCAACGACTTAATGTACTCGATCACGCCCAGAACTTCGCGGTCGCGCAGCAGGCCCTTGTAGACCGGCATGACCGCTTCATAGGTGGCGACGATTTTCGAGTGCGGATTCATCAGCGATTCCCGGATGTAGTTCTCATCCACAACGGCCGAGGTGCCATCGGTGAACTTCTCCGTCTTGCCGAAAATGCCCTTCCAGCTTGGGCCGTCGCGGCGGCTGCCGTCGAGCGAGTGGCAGCTTTCGCAGCCGCGAGACTTGTAGACCAGTTCTCCCAACTCCCGGAGAGGCATGTTCTTCAGTTCCGGCGGGCCTTCCTTGACGAAATCCTCGTACTCCACCGGCGTCAGGACCTTGATCGAACCGCGCATCGTCGAATGGCCCTTGCCGCAGTATTCGGTGCAGGTGAGATTGTACGTTCCGGGAATGGTCGATTCGAACCAGACATCGGTATACCGGTTTGGAAGCACATCCATCTTTACCCGGAATTCCGGCACCCAGAAGCTGTGCAGAACGTCGTCCGAAATCATGACCATCCGGATCTTCTTGTTCACGGGAATGTAGAGGTCATTGAGCGCCCGGATGCCATCCGGATACTCGAACTCCCACTGCCACCGCTTGGCGCGCACCTGGATCTCCATGGCGTCGCCGGGCACGACGGTCGCCTTCATGTAGCCGTCAAATCCCCAGAAGAAGAGAACGATGCAAAGCAGGAGCGGAATGATGCTCCAGGCCAGTTCCAGATTCAGGTGGTGAGTGATGTGGGGCGTCTTCTCACCCGGCCCGCGCCGGCGGTACTTCATCCCGAACCACACCACCTGGCCCGCGATGATGATGAAAAACACCACGCTCAGCCAGAAGATGAACATATACAGGTCATCCATCGGACCCGCGATCGTCGACCCCTGCCGGGGCAACATCCAATCTCGCAACCAGTTATTCATTTCGTAGCCACCATGTGATCGGCCGGCGCCACTGGCCGGCTCCCGTTGCGCCGCTCCGCGCTCCATAACCGCAGAAGGATGAAGCCCAAGAGCCCAGCGACGATAGCGCCCCCGGCGCGCATGAAGTTCCGCGCGAAGGGGACGTAGCTCTTGGCCTGCGGATCGTAGTGGAAACAGAACAGCAGCAACTTCTCAAAACTCATTCCGAAGCGCCCGGCCGCGGCTTCGGTCAACGCCAGCCGGATGTCCATCGGCTTGAACTTCACACCGTACAGATAGCGCGAGATGGTTCCATCCGGCGTCAGAATGAAGATCGCCGCCGGATGCGCATACTGCTTGCCATCAAAGGTGTATTTGAAACCCAACTGCCCGGCCAGGCGCGCCGCGTTGCCGCGGTAATCGGCCAGGAAGTGCCATCCCGGCGCCGGGCGGCCGTAATTCTCGAGGTACTGCTGCCGCTTGGCGGACGCCAGTTGGGCGGTCTCCGTGGGGTCGATGGTGATGGTCACCATCTCAAACTCGTTGCCCGGCGTCCACGGCACATCCTGCAGAGCTGCGTTCTGGGCGTTGAGCACCCGGTTGCAGAGCATGGGGCAGGAGTAATAGACCATGTTCAACAAGACTGGCCGGCCGGACTGAAACAGGGATTTCAAAGCGATGACACGCGAACCGGTGTTGACGAACTCGAGATTCAGGTCCACCTTGGCGCCCAGGTGCTCCTCGACACCCACGCCTTCCAGTTCACGCGGCAACACCTCGTCTTTCGCCGCCGCCAGGGCTGCCATCAGGATTCCGGTTGTAAGAAGCTGCCGCATGGTTCAATTCGAAACTACTTTGCTTCCGGTTTCGCCTCCGCCGCAGCGCCGCCCGCCGCGGCCGCCGCCAACTCTTCGGCAGTCTTCACCCGGGCCGGCTGGCCGGGATAGTGCAGCTTGCCGGAGGCGGCCTCGGAAGCGTAAAGCTCCATGGCGCGTTCAACCGGCAGCCGGACGCTGCCCTTGTCCTTGTCGATGTAGGAGTAACGCAGCAGGGCCATGTCCTCGCGCTGGCGAGTCGCGCCGAATTGCTCCGACATCGGTTCCAACTGCTTCACGGCCGTTTCCATCTCGTTGATCTGGTTGAAATACCAGGTGACGCCCACCAGCACCACAGCGAGCGTGACCAGAATTGCGCCACCCCACAGGAGGATCGCCCCGGCATCCGGCTCACTGCGGTCGTAGCCCTCGTCGGCGGAATGGCCCTCGTGGCCCTTGAAGAAGTCCAGTTCCTTGTGCGGTTTCTTGGTCTTCATTGCGCCATCTCCTCTCTACAGATTGTGATGCTCAAGCGCCTGCTCAAGACGCAAGTCTCCCACTGCCATGATGGCGTGTTTTTTCAGCCGCATCCAGAACCCGAGGGCGTACAGGCTGCCCACGGCGACCAGCGGGGCCAGATCCAGCCAGTGGAACGATGGACCGTCCTTGTAGAACGTCGGCATGACCATCCAATAGAGATCCAGATAATGCATCGCCAGGAACCACAGGGCCGCTGCGCGGAGCAGCTTCAGGTTGCGCTTGGACGCCCGGGGCAACAGAACCAGGAACGGGATGAAGAAGTGGCCGAACAGAAGCGCAACACTCATGGGCGCCCAGCCACCCACAAAGCGGTTCCGGAACCAGATGGTCTCTTCCGGAAGGTTTGCGTACCAGATCAACAGGTACTGGCAAAAAGCGATGTAGGTCCAGAAGACGGTGAGTGCGAACATCCACTTGCCCAGGTCATGATAATGCTCGACGTTGATCTCACGCCGCAGCATGCCCGCTGACCGGAACGCCAGGCAGATCAGGACCAGAGTGGCGAAAGACGCCCAGCCGCCGCCCGCGTAGAAATAGACGCCGAACATCGTGGAATACCAATGCGGAGCAAGCGACATCACCCAGTCGAAAGAAGCCAGCGAAACGGAAATGAAGCCCAGGAACAGGCCCGGAGCTGCATACTTCTTGAGCGACCGGGTGTTATCGATGGACCGAGTGGAATCCTGCGCCGTGGAGTGATGCACCAGGCGGAGGGCAAAAAAACTCCAGATGGCGACGTAGATGAACGCCCGGATGGTGAACCCCTGCGGATTGAGCCAGGCCGCCTTGCCGCGCAGCAGCGTGTCGTGCGCCACTTCCTCGGCGTGCGACCACTCATAGAGGTGATGGATGCCCAACACCACCGGAACCAGCGCCACAGCCACCAGCGGCAAAGCGCCGATCAGATTCTCGTGGAAGCGCCGAACCGTAATGCTCCAGACCGAGCCCGTGATGTGCATCACCATGACGAAGAACAGGGCGCCGAGAAGGATGCTGGTGGGGTGCAGGAAACCGACCAGGTAAGACCGGTAAAAACGCTCGGGTTCGGTGACCGCGCCCGCCACCGACGCCGCCACGCCAATCAACAAGAGAAACGCGATCGCGTTGCGCACCCGGGACCACAGCGCGCCGTCGATCTCATAGGAACTCATCAGTTGAGCGCCGTCATGATGCGAATGTGCTTCTTCGTGGTGCATGGTTCCGTCTCTATTTCAGATCCTTCTGGAGTTCGGCGGGAACGTCTTCCAGCTTGCCCAAATCGGCGCGCTGGAGGGCGCGGACATAGGCGATAATGGCCCACCGGTCGTTCTCGTTCACCTGGAAGCGGTACGGCTTCATGGTGCGGCGGCCGTTGGTGACGATGTCAAAGATCTCGCCATCCGGCATCTGCAACACGCGATCCTCATGAAGATTGGTGGGCTGCCAGGCCCCGTTGGTCCGCTGCGGAACAAGCCCCTGGCCGGTCCCCACACGGTCATGGCAAGGCGCGCAGTAAATGTTGAACCGCTCCTGCCCGCGATTGAGCAGTTCGCGGGTCACTTCCCGCGGATTCCGTCCAACATACATCGAGCCTGTCTTGCCGGTGTGAAACGCCTCATCTTCCTTGAGCAACCCCACGGCCACGGTGCCCTCGACCGGCGGGCGCATGGCGCGGCCGTCCGAAAACAGGGAGCTCGCCGACTGGGCCTTGTACTTGCCCTGCCGGTCCATGTCGGGGAAGATCTCAAGCTGCGGGCTGCGGCTGGTCTGCCCGGCGCACCCGGCCAGAGCCAGGATACCGGCTGCCAACAGGACCACCTTCGCCTTCGAAAACATGAGTTCGGTCCTCATTAGTCCTCCACCAGCTCCGTCGAAATCGGATTGAGCGAGCGGAGGAAACCGATGGTTTCAACCGGATGGAACTTCGGGTCGCTCTTGTCGATTACCAGGACAAACCGGTCATCGCTCACGCGGCGCGTCATCCGGGCGTTGTCGAGCGGATGATAGAACCGCGGCAGACCGTTCAGAGCCAGCATGCCGAACACCGCCGCGAACGAGGAGAACAGCACCGTCAGTTCAAACGTCACCGGAATTGAGAATTCAAACGCAAAGAGGGGCTTGCCGCCGATCACCAGCGGATAATCCACCGCGCCGGTCCACCATTGCAGCAGCAGAGCCGCCGCCGTGCCCATCATGCCGATGCAAAGCACGATGTAGCCCAGGTGGGACCGCGGGATGCCGAGCGCTTCGTCGATCCCGTGCACGGGGAACGGCGTCAGCGCGTCCGTCTTCGAATAACCCGCCTTCCGCACCTTTTCCGCCGCCTGGACCAGGGCCCCCGGCGTATCGAATTCGGCGATGGCGGCAAAAGGAGTGATCTGAGCCGTTTCCATCCTAGTGCTGTCCCCTTTCCGATGCGCCCGGAGCCGGCATGACGCCCTTCACTTCCGAGATCGCAATCATCGGCAGGAACCGCACAAACAGCAGGAACAGCGTGGTGAAGAATCCCAGCGTCCCGATGAAGGTGCAGACATCCACGAACGTCGGCCGGAAGTAGCCCCAGGACGACGGCAGGAAGTCGCGATGCAGCGAAGTCACGATGATGACGAAGCGCTCAAACCACATGCCGATGTTGACGAAAATCGAGATGACGAACATGAACGGAATGTTGCGCCGCAGCTTCTTGAACCAGAAGAACTGGGGCGAGATCACGTTGCAGCTCACCATGGTCCAGTAAGCCCACCAGTATGGGCCCGTGGTGCGGTTGAGGAACGCGAACTTCTCGTACATGTTGCCGGAATACCAGGCGATGAACAACTCCGTGGCGTACGCGTAGCCCACAATGGACCCGGTGGCGAGCATGACAATGTTCATGTTCTCCAGGTGCTTGATGGTGACCAGGTCTTCCAACTGGAACGCATACCGGAAGATCACCATCAGCGTCACCACCATGGCGAAGCCCGAGAAGATCGCACCCGCCACAAAGTACGGCGGGAAGATCGTGGTATGCCAGCCGGGAATGATGGAGACCGCGAAGTCAAAGCTCACAATGGTGTGGACCGAGAGCACCAGCGGGGTTGAAAGACCCGCCAGAATCAGGTACGCCATCTCGTAATGCCGCCAGGCACGCGCCGAACCACGCCAGCCCAGGCTCAGAACACCGTAGACAAGCTGGCGGATTCTGGTCCTGGCGCGGTCACGCAGAGTGGCAAGATCGGGAAGCAGGCCGACGTACCAGAACAGCGCTGAGACCGTTCCGTACGTGCTGACCGCGAAGACGTCCCACAGCAGCGGGCTGCGGAAGTTCTGCCACATGTTCAGATCCGTGTTCGGAATGGGGAACATCCAGTAGGCCCGCCACGGACGGCCCACGTGAATCAACGGGAACAGCAGCGCGCAAGCCACGGCGAAGAGCGTCATGGCCTCCGCCGCGCGGTTGATCGAAGTACGCCACTTCTGCCGGAACAGGAACAGGATGGCCGAAATCAGGGTGCCCGCGTGGCCGATGCCGATCCAGAACACGAAGTTCGTGATGTCCCACGCCCAGCCGACCGGTGAGTTGTTGCCCCACACGCCGACGCCGTTCAGGAACAGATACCCGATCATGCCGAGCATCATGAGCGTGATGGCACCCGAAATCGAGATGGCGATGAACCACTGCTTCGGTGTTTTCCGCTCAACGATGCCGCTCACCGTGTGGGTGACGGTGGAATAGCTGTGATTCCCCTCAACAAGCGGGGGATTCAGTTCTGCCAGTGGAGGTTTGATCGCTAGATCGGCCATAGGTGTCTCAAGCCAGCTCCGGATTGGGATTGCGCAACTTCGCCAGATACGTCGTGCGCGGTTTGGTGTTCAATTCGGCCAGAAGCTCGTAGTTCCGCTCCTGGTGTCTCAGTTTGGCGACCCGGCTGCCGGGGTCCTTGATATTGCCAAAGACGATCGCGTCCGCCGGACAGGTCTGCTGGCAGGCCGTGACGATCTCGCCGTCCTTGATCTCGCGGCGGCCTTCCACCTTCGCCTGAATCTTCTTTTCCTGAATCCGCTGCACGCAGTAGGTGCACTTCTCCATGATTCCGCGCATGCGCACGGTGACATTGGGATTGTGAACCAGTGACTGCACTTCCTCGTCTTCCTTGTGCCAGTTGAGGAAGTTGAAGCGCCGCACTTTGTACGGGCAGTTGTTGGCGCAGTACCGGGTGCCGATGCAGCGGTTGTACGCCATATCGTTCAGGCCCTCGGGGCTGTGCGTGGTTGCCGCCACCGGACAAACCGACTCGCACGGCGCCGTCTCGCACTGCTGGCAGGTCATCGGCTGGCTGACGCTCTGCGCCTCGTCCCCGGTGCCGGTGTAGTAGCGGTCCAGGCGGATCCAGTGCATTTCGCGGCCCCGCGAAACCTGCGCCTTGCCCACCGTCGGCACGTTGTTTTCGGCCTGGCAGGCGACCAGACAGGCATTGCAGCCGGTGCAGGCGTTCAGATCGATCGCCATGCCCCACTGGTAGCCCTGCTCGTAGGAATGATAGCCGTAGATCGAATCGATCGGCGGCATCTCCGACATCTTCTCGGCGAACTTCGGATCTTCCTTGTACTGCGCGGTGGTCGCTTCGCGGATGATGGGGCGGTCCTCCATCCGGAAGTGCTCCTGCGTCGTGACCAGCTTGTGCGTCTTCGCCGTCTTCGCGACTTGCGCTTCAGCGATGTGCAGGCCCGCGGTGGTCCGGATGGGGTACGCATTCACACCCACGCCGTCGCCCACGCGGCCGGCATTCTTGCGCCCGTAGCCCAGCGAGATCGAGATCGCCTGATCGGCATGGCCCGGCTGCACCATCACCGGCGCCTCAATCGACTTGCCGCCCACCGTGATCGAGATCACGTCGCCCTGCGTGGCGCCCAGCGCCTTGAGCGTCGCGGGACTCACCATGGCGGCGTTGTCCCACACCAACTTGCTCATGGGCTCCGGCGTTTCCTGCATCCAGGCGTTGTTCGCATACCGGCCATCCCACAACGACGAACTGGGATGGAAAGCCACATCGTAGCCCGTCCCGGGAGCCTTCGCCCCCGCCGCCGGCGCCTTCGCCGTCACCTTCGCCTCGGCAAACTTCGTGTTCGCGACCACGCCATCGTGCAGCGCCTTGCGCCACACCCGCTCACGATCCGCCGCCGGCCACTGCCCCTGCCAGAAACCGCGCACAAGGTCATGCCCTTTGGCCGAAGGAAGCCCGGCAAGCTGCGCCACCACCTCCAACGCCGAGCGGCCGCCGTAAAGCGGCAAAATCATCGGCTGCTGAATCGAAACCGTGCCATCCAGCGCGCGAGCATCACCCCACGATTCCAGATAATGGGCCTCCGGCAAGTGCCAGGTAGCCAGAGCCGACGTCTCGTTGGCGTTGTGCGCCAGATGAATCGACGTCTGGGCCTTACCAATGCCCCCCGCCAGATCCAGATCCGCCGGGGCATCGTGGGCCGGGTTCCCGCCCAGCATCACCAGCGTCGAAACCTTGCCCCCGCTCAGATCCGCCGCCAGAGCCTTGAGCCCGTCCAGCATCGGCTCCGCCAGCGCCTGCGTGAAGGTCACAGTCTTGCCGCAATTCCCCAGAGTCTGGTTGATGGCATGCGCCAGGGCATGCACCTCAGCCGGCTGCCGCGGTCCCGCCACCACCACCGAACGGCCTTCGTTGGCCTTCAGATCCTTGGCCAGCGCAGCCAGGAACTTCCTTTCCTTTTCCCCGGACAGAGTCTTCGACTCGCCGACTCCCACCAGCGCAGCCAGGTCAGCCGTGAAGGCCGCAATAGCCCCCGCCCGCAGCCGCAGCCGGTGGTCGGCCGTCGCGCCGGTGGCCGAAAACTGGCTTTCCACCGCGTACAGCCGCGCGATCGCATCGCCAGGCTCCGTCACTTTCCGCTTCCGCGTGAACTGGCGGGCCGGCAAAACGGTGGGCGAATCCAGGTTCAGGAAGTCGCTATCGAGCGCGACAATCACGTCCGCCTGATCCAGGTGATAGTGCGCCTCAACGACGTTGCCAAAGGCAAGCTGGGCGCCCGCCAGTGCATTGTCGTTGTTCACCGGCTCCCACTCCACCCACTTGGCGCCTGGCCACTTCTTCAACGCCTGCTCCCGCACCGACGTCAGCGTGGGAGAGACTACCCGCTGGCTGAGGAACCGCAGCCCGTCACCGTTGCCAACGCCATCAAAGTGCGTCTTGGCGAACGCCCCGAACTTCTCCCAGCTTGACTCGTTACCCTTCTCCGACACCTGCTTCGAACGGTCCGGATCATACAGGTTCAGCAGAGCACCCTGCGCCAGGCCGGTCGCCTTGCCCTCGCTATACGGATGATCCGGGTTGCCTTCGATCTTTGTCGGACGCCCGTCATGGGTGGTGACGCGAACACCGGCAGCAGCCCCCGCATGCACAAACACTGAGTTGTAGAGCAGCGGCTTGCCCGGAACCAGATCCTCCACGCCCTTCGACAGTGGCATGATCTTCTCTTCCGGGCGCCGGCAGGCCACCAGGCCCGCCAGGCCGAACGACGCGCCCATCAGCTTAAGAACCTGGCGGCGCGAGGAGTCGTTCACCGGCCCCGCCGGGAACTCCTGGTCAAGCCAGCCTTCCAGCTTTGCCGTCCCGTCCAGTTCGTTCACGCTGCGCCAATAGTGCTTGCCGGCGCCCGTGGGCTTTTTCTGATTCGAAATCTGCACCAAGTCCATACGTGTTACCGGTGGCACCCCGAACAATTCGTCGGCGGCTTGATATGTTTCTCCTCGATAATCCGCCGGCCGATCTCGGCGGGATCACCCTCCGGCTTCCAGTCCAGCCGGGTCACCAGATGCGCCGGACGCAGGTTCGCGGCCGGATTGCGATGGCACTCCAGACACCAAGCCATGCTCAACGGCGCAACCTGCTTCACTTCGATCATCTGATCCACGCGCCCGTGGCAACTGACGCAGCTCACGCCCGCCCCCACATGCGCCTGGTGGTTAAAATACACGTAGTCAGGCAACCGATGGACCTTCACCCACTTCATGGCGACGCCTTTTTCGAAGCTGTCGCGAACCGGCTGAAGAATCGGGTTCTTCTCTTTCACCTTGTGGTGGCAGTTCATGCACGTTTCGGCCGGGGGAATCGCGGCAAACGCCGCGCGCTCCACCGTCGAGTGGCAGTACCGGCAGTCCATCCCCAGGTTGCCGGCGTGCAGCTTGTGACTGTAAGGAACCGGCTGAACCGGGCTGTAGCCGGTCTCCAGCACCTTCGGATGGCTCAAGTACGCAAAGGAGCCGACACCGCCCAGGATCGCCAGGACGGCCACCGCTCCCCCGATACGCACGTACAAGTCGGTGGACTTCGGGAAGATTGCGCTCATTGGAGGTTTCTCGGGTACCCAAACGACTAGCGCTGGCTAGCCTATTCTTTTTCTATCATGACTGTACAAATTACGCAACAGGTGAAAAAAATCTTGTCTGGCAGCAAGGAGGTGGGGGTCTCGGCGGACGGACCTGTCATTCACCCTATCGGCCGGTTCTTCGGCGACCTGAAGATCCGCCCTAAACTAATTGTTCTGCACAACGCCTTTTTTCTCATTCTTGTTTGCGCCGTCTACTTTTCCATCGTTCCGCTGTTTGAAAGCCGGGTCTCGAGCGCCAAGGCCAGGGAAATCACCTTGGCCGCGCAAGTCTTTGAAATTGCTAGGCCTCCCTTCCCCACGGCGGGCCTTTCCTCGTACTTCTTCTTCGAAGGAACGGCGGATGAACTCGGTATTCCAGAAGATGCCCGCTCCTGGCTTTCGGCCCATCCCGGGCGCGCCTTCGCCGACCCGGCCCGCTTCTCATCCATCTTCAAACGCGCCCCGGGCACGGGCCTATACTGGAAACTGACCATCCCCAACGACTCCTACGAGGCCATGGTTGACCGGCTCAAGATCACCATTTTCATTGTCTTAGGAGCCATTTACTGCCTCGCCGTCCTGCTGCTTGAGACCGTCATCATGCCGCTCTACGTCTACCGGCCCATCAACCTCATGCTCAGCGCCGACAGCGCCACCCGGCAGGGCGATACCTCCCAGGAAATCATCCCCGATGCCCTCATTTTGGACGACGAAATCGGCCAAATCATGCGCAGCCGAAACTCGGCCATCGCCGAACTCCGGGCCCGGGCCCAGCAGTTGGAAGCCGCCCGGCAGAACCTGCTCAAGCAGGACCGGCTGGCGAGCCTGGGCCTTCTCAGCGCCAGCGTGGCCCATGAACTGAACACGCCGCTCGCCGTGCTGCGTGGTTCGGTCGAGAAATTGGTGGAGACAGCCCCGGGACCGCAAGCCCGGGAGCGTCTGGCGCGCGTGCTGCGGGTGACCGACCGCCTTCGATCGATCTCCGAAAGCCTTCTCGACTTCGCCCGGGTGCGCCCGGCGGTGACCGGGCCGGTCGAAGTTCGCGATGCCGTCCAGCAGGCATGGGACTTGGTGCGAATCGACGAAAAAGCGGCCGGCATCCGCTTTTCGAATGAAGTGGCCACAGGCACCCGCGTCTCCGCCTCGGCCGACCGGCTGGTGCAGGTGTTTGTGAACCTGCTGCGCAACGCGCTTTTCGCCGTGTCGGTGGACGGCGAGATCCGGGTGGAAGCGCGCCTGCGGCCGCCAAATCGCGTGGCGATCGCGGTGCTCGACAATGGACCGGGCATCCCGTCGGAGGTGCTGCCCGAGGTGTTCGACGCCTTTGTCACCACGCGGCTCGACGCCAAGGGAACAGGGCTGGGTCTCACAGTCAGCCAGGGCATCGTCGAGCAGATGGGCGGCACGGTCTCGGCCGCCAACCGGCCGGACGGCGGAGCGTGTCTGGAAGTGGTCCTGGACGCCGCCGGAGCCGCTTAGTCAGCGGCCCATCCCAGCCAGCAGCCGGAAGGCCCGGCGCGCCACCACCAGTTCCTCGTTCGTTGCCAGGACGACCACGGCCACCCGGCCGGCCGAAATCAACCGGTCGCCGGCGCCGCCGCGATTGCAGTCCCGGTCCAGGCGTATTCCCAGAAACTCCAGACCCTCGCAGCAGCGCTCGCGCAACGTGGCCGAATTCTCGCCGATTCCTCCGGTGAAAGCCACCACGTCCAGCCCGCCCATCACCGCGGCATAGGCGCCGATCGTCTTGCGCACGCCGTGGCAGAATACATCCAGCGCCAGCCCGGCGGCCTGATTCCCCGCCTCCGCGGCCGCCTCCAGGTCCCGCACATCTCCTCCCGCGATCCCGGACAGGCCCGCCAGGCCTCCGGCGCCGGTCAGCCGGGCCGTCGCTTCCTCCACAGTCCACCCTTCGGCCGCCATACGCGCCAGGACCGCGTAGACATCCAGGTCGCCATGGCGCGTGGCATTTTCCAAACCCGATTGCGGGGAGAACCCCATGGTGGTCTCAACGGACCGCCCCCCGGTGATCGCGCACATCGACGAACTGCCGCCCAGATGGCAGCTCACCATCCGCAGACTTTCGGCCTCGCGGCCAAGGACCTCAGGCACCCGGCCGGCGATGAACTGATGCGAGGCGCCGTGGAACCCGTACCGCCGGATGCCGCGCTGAAGCCAATCCGCCGGGACGCCGTAGAGCGCTGCCGCGTCGGGAATGGTCGCGTGGAATTCGGTTTCAAAGGCGGCGACCAGTGGAACGCCGGGCATCGCCTGCCTGAAAGCCCGTATCCCGGTGAGATAGATGCGATTGTGCGCCGGGGCCGCCGACAGGTACTCCTCCAGCGCCCCGAGCACGCCGTCGTCGACAGGAAATGTGCCCCGGTAGCGCGGCCCGCCATGAACCGCCTTGAATGCCACGGCATCCACGCGTGCCCCGCCGGTATCAATGGACCTTATGGCGGCCGGATAGTCCGCAACGCGTTCCAGCCGGCCGCGCGCCAGCACGCGTTCGGAAGGCATGTCCAGAACCTGAAACTTGAGTGACGTCGAGCCCAGGTTCGGGACCAGAATGTTCATGCGGCCCGGCTACTTCTTGGTCTTCTTGGCCGCGCCTCCCGGCACGGCAAGCTTGTACTTGCTCCGCATGGCGGCCAGGTTCTTCTGGGCGTTGGCCTGCACGGGGCTCTTGATGGCCGCGCACTGGGTGGTGAAGCGGTGCGCTTCGTTGATCAGCTTGAGGTCGGCCTTAGGATCCCCCATCTGATAATTGGCCAGGCCGAGGTAGAACAGCGTGACCGCCTTCGTCTGCTCGTCCGCGACGTTGTCCACCGCATCGCGAAGGATCTTGTCGGTGGCCGCCCAGTCCTTTTTCTCCGCGGCCGAGATGCCGGCCCAGTAGTTCCCCTGGCCCACCAGGGCCTTCTTCCGGGTCTCCCAGGCCGCCGGGTCAACGCCCTGCGGCACGGGCTTTGCAGCCATGGCTTGTGCCAGTTGGAGCCCCAGCTGCGACGCGCGGTCGTAGTTCTTGGCCGAGAATGCGGCTTCTCCCAACACCGCCAGCATGTCCTCGTTGGCCGGATTCGCCGGCAGGTCGCGCTCGGCGATGGCCAGTGCCTTCTCCATGTTGCGGGCGGCGAGGTAGGTCTGGAATTCGCGCATGCGCACTTGCGGCAGATAGTCGCTCTTGGGGTTCAACTGTTCAAGGGCGCCCAGCAGCTTGGTGACATTCGCGGGATCGGTGGAGCGAACCGCCAGAGCGAAGACGGCGTAGGTGCAATAGGTATCCACCTGCTTGGCGTAGTCAACACGCGCCGGCCAGGAGTCCTCGTCCTCGCCCTCGGGCGCCTTCGCCGTACCGGCAATCTTGCGCGCGATGGCTGAGGTGCCGGTGGCCCATTTGATGGTTGTGTCGGGGTCGTTCTTGGTCTCGGCCGCTTTGAGGGAAGCGAGCGACGCTTCCAGGTCGCCCGGATCGATGGCCAGCAGTTTCCCCGCTGCCTCGATCACTTTGTCGGTGCGATTCGCCTTCGCGTGGGCGTTCACAAGCTGCGAAAGCACCCACCCGGCGGCTTCATGCTTGCCGTGCTCGCCGATGAAGGCTTCCATCAGCGCGGTCTTCTTCTCGACATCCTGTTCGGTTCCGATAGCCTGCAACTTCTGGCCCTCGGGCGTTTCGGCGTTGATCGTCAGTTTGTGGCGCTGCGCCAGCAGCGCGGAGCCGGCAAGGACAGCGGCCAGGATCAGAGTCTTCACGATGTCTCTTTTCACATGTTCTCCATGGGGATCGGGTGTATTATAGGACAACATGAAAGGGTACAACAAGATGAGGACGTTCGCCAGCCTCTCAGTTCTTGCCTTGGCGCTTTGGGCCGTGCCGGGCCCGGCTTCCGCCGCCGAACCCGCCCTGACGGGAAAATGGGAGTGCACCAGTACCGGACCTGATGGCTCGGACTATCCCTGGACACTCACGATCAAGGTGGATGAGGGCAAGATCACCGGCGTGGCCGGGTCGCAACAGGGCGAAACACCGATCCTCGAGCCGAAACTGGAAGGCTCAACTCTTACTTTTAAGCAGAAGATCGGATCCGAGGGCAACTTCACTCTCACCCTGAAGTTCTCCGGCGAAACCTTCGAAGGAACGTTTAGCGGCGAATGGGCCGGATCCTCCGTGGACGGCAAGGTCAAGGGCAGGAAACAGTCATAGGACTATTCCGCCAAACGCTCCACGCAAGCGCGCCACCCCGGTACGCTATCTTAGATTGAACAGGAACACCGAATGATCGTCCCGTCAACTTACCAAATCGCACTCATCCTGGCGATCGCCGGCCTCTTCTTATGGGGCTCCTGGGCCAATACGCTCAAGCTCTCCGGCAAGTGGCGTTTTGAACTGTATTACTACGACTTCGCATTCGGCGCGGCGCTGGCAGCCGCCGTGGCGGCCTTCACATTCGGAGAGATGGGCCAGGACATGTCCTTCACGGACACCATTCTGGTGGTGGGCAAGCGACAACTGGCGTGGCCCATGGCGGCGGGCGCGGTCTACAATCTGGGGAACATTCTGTTGCTGGGCGCGATGAGCGTTTCCGGTATGGCGGTTGCCTTCCCCGTGGCGCTTGGATTGTCCATGGCGCTGAGCATTGTTCTGAGCTACCTCACCGGCCAGCCGGCTGAAGCCCCTGCTGCCGGGCTAGCCTCCCCGACGCCACCAGTTCGAGGGTGGCTGTGAGGCTATCCCGTTCCGCACCCGCGTCGATGATGAGCCTGGCGATTTCCACGGCATTGTCCGGCACACGGCTGTGCCGGGTGGGGTTGCCGGCAACGAACTCCAGAAGCGTGGGCTCGATGAAGTAATTCCCCTCCCTGGGCGGCGATTTCTCACGCACCAGGTCCGGCTGCGCGGCCAGCGCCTTGCGCAGGCCTTCGAGATCACCTGCATCCAGAAGTTCCACGGCGCGGGTAAAACCGGTCATGGGACCATCCTATCGCCCATTTTCACACGCCCATTTTCACCCGCCCATTTTCACCCGCCCGTTTTCACCACGGGCGAACCGGCCACGGGGACTAGTACCATCATCTGGTGTTTTAGGTTGC
>Ga0194131_10003605_pt1 | contig 24191 bp, 21 predicted proteins | sample TA2KigO120mmetaG_FD_148631 | JGI IMG/M metagenome (GOLD analysis project Ga0194131, IMG submission 148631) | Freshwater microbial communities from Lake Tanganyika, Tanzania - TA2015053 Kigoma Offshore 120m | ecosystem: Environmental > Aquatic > Freshwater > Lake | place: Tanzania: Lake... | reverse complement strand
CTGCTTCCCAGCGTGAACGGCTTTTATTGGTTTCTTACAGCGCTTTGTACAGGTCTTTATATGATCATGTATATTCTCATGTTCCTTGCTGCGATTAGACTGCATCATCAATATCGAGATCGCCCTCTGGCATTCAAGATCCCTGGAAAAACCTTTGGGATGTGGAGCACTTCTCTCTTAGGAATCTTGGGATGCACAACGACCATTGTCGTGAGCTTTTTTCCTCCAGAGAACATCCTTGTCGGCTCTCATATACGCTACTTGGTTATGATCGCCGTAGCCAATATACTGGCGATCCTCCCTGTCGGGATCCTTTGTCTTTATAAAAACATCAAAAGAGTCTAAAGCATGAGTCACATCCCCCTTAAGATTTCTGGTTTCATCGACTACACCGAAAAAGAAAACCGTCTCTTTTCTCTTTGGAAAAAACGCGTAGAGGAGGTTTTTTCTCGGTATGGATTCATGGGATTTCAACCACGACCTGTGGAGTCAATCGCTGCTTTACAAACTAAGGGAGGAATCACGCATCAGATCTACACACTGGGAAGACTACAAGATGGTTCCATGACTGATCTTGCACTTCCCTTTGATCGCACGGTCCCCCTTGCCATCTATGTGGCTTCCCACCTACATGAACTCACTTACCCCTTTAAACGCTTTGATATCTCGCACTGTTTTCGAGGAGAAAGAGCGCAAGCTGGACGTTTTCGTGGGTTCATTCAAGCGGATATTGATGTCGTGGATGAACACATTTCTCCCCTCGCAGAAGTAGAATGCCTAGCAACTCTCCTAAGCACTTTACAGAGTCTACAAATCCCTCCCTTCCTTGTGCAGGTCAACCATATTGAGATTCCCAAAACTTTGATCCTTCATATGGGTTTCACGGAACATCAACTGCCCGAGGCACTGCGTATCCTTGATAAGATGGATAAAATAGGTTTTGCCGAGGTAAAAAAAGAGCTCGCAGACCTATCTCCTTCTTGTGACCTAACGCTTCTCTCTCTTTTTACATTCCAAGGAGATCCTGAGCACTTTCAACAACAGGTTCCTTTAGTTCTAAGAGATCTTCCCGCCTTTACTGCTTTACAAAACACCCTATCTCTCTTAAAAGAGCAAATAGATTGTTCTGACTTTTTTGCTTTTTGTCCTGGCATGGTGCGAGGGCTTGACTATTACACAGGTCTTGTCTGCGAAACTGTCTTACGAGATCATTCAAGCTTTGGAAGCATCGCTAGTGGAGGCCGTTACAATAATCTGATCGGCACTCTTGCTGGTGACTCCAAGATGCAACTCGAAGGATTTGGACTCTCGCTTGGGCTTACCAGGTTGTTTGATATTCTTAAGAGACAAGAACTACTCCCCTCTCTGCCGTCGCCCCCAAGCCAAGTTCTTATGGCCTTTCGTGTCTTTACAGATCAAAGAAATGCATGTACAATAGCCTCTCGTCTACGAGCAAAAGGAATCTCTACAGACCTCTATCTCGGCAAAGGGAACTTGGGTAAACAACTTACCTATGCCAATAAAAAAGAGATCCCTTTTGCCTTTATTCTTATGGGGGAAAGTTTTGTCATCAAAGACCTTCAAACAGGTAAGCAGACTGAAGATATCCCTTCACTCGATCAGGCTCTGGATATACTTCTATCCTGGCTACAGTAAAGATTTGTCAATAGATATTTTCCAGTTCAATAAGCTACCTAGATCTCTCCTATTAAAAATACACATAATATTTTTTGCAAAAAAACCACAAAGAAGAAGACAAAAAATTCTAGCAATGATAGATAGGAATCTATATCTGCACGTTATTATGCAGAAATCCTTGTAAACAAACTGGGTAAGATGCCAAAAAAACTATTAGCTAAAACCTCTTCTGATCCTTTTTGGGAGAACTCTTCTCCTGGTGAACTTCTTCATTCTAGTTCTGCATTGTCTCTTAATAAAAAACGCAATTTGGATGCTTCTTTTAAGTTGCTATCCCCAGCAGAAGAAACACCTGATTTTCATGATCCTTATTCTAGTTTAAGTCTTTTCCTCTCTCACCAAATTAAAGAAGAGATGCAGAAAACGGGATTGGTTCATAAATGGACACAGAACTTCCAAGACAATCTCTTAAGTAAGATCACTCCTGAGTTTCAAAAACGTTTTCCCCAATATCGTCTTGGTGTCACGGCCTTAAAGAAAACCTGGGAAAAAGTGATCTTCTACACACAGCAAGTACAATCGCGATCAGAAGCACTGGATGAACACGGTAAACTCAACCTCTCTTTTTTTATTCGAGAAAACCTGCGTCAATACTTCCAACAAAACCCTGTCTCCTTTCTCCATCCGCAACAGCTCGCTTACCAAATAGCTTCTAAGATGGGAGAATGCATTGCGGTGATCGAGGGAACAAAACCTAAATTGCATTTTCTTACAAAGATCATCTGCTCCCTGCAAAGACACCTACTACGCAGTTGTCCTCTTCCGACGAAGCCACCTTCTCAAAAAGTGGAGCTTATCGATCAGCTGATCGTAAAAACGCTACTTACAATCACAGCAAAACATCCAAGTATAAGTATGGAGGAGCTAGAACACACTTTACGAGAATCCCTCCACTCTATTCAAGAACTCTCCGATCTTTTTTCTTCTGAAAAAATCACCTGCAATATCTCTGCTATTCTAGCCGAAAAACTCTATGCGTCCTCCTCCTTCTCCATGAACTTTTCTATGAGAGAAAAAGAAGCTCTTCACTGTTTCTTAACAAAACATCTTGCTCTTTATAAAAACTCTTCTCTTTCTTTACCAGAGCTTGTCCGTAGAATGATCTCTCTTTATACGCTCGCGACTCAGCTTCCAAAGGATCTCTCTTGTTCTTGTTTTTCTTCAGCCGTTAACTATGTGCTTCATAAAGACGAAACGCAACGACCAGAACTCCCTCAAGCTCTTTATGCTTTTTTAACAGCAGAGCTCTGTCTACTCAAAGGACTGTCCTCTACGTCCTCAGAGGCAATAGTGCAACAAACACTCTTTCAGGCCTATCAAGAAACGAAGTTTTTACCCAATTTCACCAATAAAGACCTCTTAGAAATCACTTTATGGAAAGTCTTAAGTGAAACTGAGGGTTTCTTAGAAAAACTTCCTTATCGTGTGGGTCAAAGAATCGAAGAAGAGATCTCCCATATTCTCATAGAAAACCCTCATAAACACTTTACAAGCATTGCTCAAGAAACTACTAGTTTCTTTAAGCAGGTGCAAGAGCTCACTAAGAACACCAAAGATCTAGAAGAACGCATTCACTTGTGGGCTTTGCAAGGAGATATGCTCTGTCGCTTTCTCCCTCAAGATACAAATGCCCCTCTTGTTCGCATTCTTCAGGACCTTTGGCAACAAGAAGGTCCTCCCTCTTGCCACACTGCGTTCGTACAAGAAGCGGTGAGACAATTCCTCAAAGCTTTTCCCTCTCTCTCAATCTATGTTCCTCAAGTTCATACAAAGGCATGGATTCTCTATAAACACCTTTGGTTCACGCGTTTTTCTCGCGAACAGGAATCTTCTTTCGAGCGTTTTTTGCAATGGCACCTTCTTTTTCTCCTACAGCAAGAACAAAAACCAGACGTGCTTTTGCAACAACTGGAAGCTCTTTGCAAGAAGACCCTCCCCCTACTTCCTTTTGATCCGAAGCTTGTCCTTTCTTTTTTGCCACAAGAGAACCCCTGCTCCAAGTAAAAGAAAAGGAAGACTCAGCATCTGTCCCATGGTCACAATGCTATCTGAAGAAAACAGAGCACTTTGCTCTACCTTGATGCTTTCAATACCCAGACGAAAACCAAAAACAAGAAGTAAAAACCAAGAAAACGTCTTACCGGGAAAAGAGTTTTTTTGTCTCTTCAACACGCTTATCACAGCAAAATAGAAAAGGGCTTCATAAAGCTGCACAGGATGCCTTGGACAAACCTCTCCTCCATCAGCTGGGTGACCAAAGATCACAGCAAAGGGGAATGCCGTACAAGTACCTAAGATTTCTTGATTAAAAAAATTTCCTATCCGTATACATCCGGCAATCACAGCAGCCGGTATACAGACTAGATCAAGTAACGACAAAAAACAGAGCGTAGGCACAATTGCCTTGTGTCTATAAAAAAAGAATACCATCCCTATCATAGCCCCCAAAGCCCCACCATGACTTGCTAGACCTCCTTCCCAGATACGCAGGATAGAGAGCGGATCGTGGAGTACAGCCTCTACATCTTGGTAGAACAAAACATCAAAAAGTCTTGCACCTATAATCGCCCCTACCATCACGGAGAAAAGGAGTCTTTCTGCATATTCCTTTGTTGATTTTTGAAAACTCTTCGCTTGTGCAAAAACCGCTCTTGCAAGACAATACCTTCGCAAAGTTCGCAGAAAAAGAAGATACCCTATACCAAAGCCCAGGGCGAAGAAAAAACCATACCAAAGAATCGGTCTTCCTAAAAAAGGGAGAGAAAAAGGAAACATCTCTCTTGCCGGATCCCAAAATACCACAAATGACAACATCGTTATGTACCGAATTAAAATTTACTCTTTAGGGAAAACCAAAGAGCACTGGTTACAAGAGGCACTTACAGAATATGAAAAACGGCTGTCCCCTTCTCTTGAAATCTCCTGGATGCTAGCAAAAACAGAAAAACAACTCCAAGAACTTTGTGCAAAAGAACAGAGTTTGATCGCCTTGACCCCTAAAGCCCAACAACTGACAAGTGAAGATTTCTCTTCTTCTCTTTATCAATGGCTAGAAGATCACGGATGCAGACTCGCATTTCTTATAGGAGGCGCAGAAGGTATCCCTCAGGAGACTCTACAAAAAGCTTATAAGACCCTTAGCTTTTCTTCTATGACCTTCACACACCAGATAGCAAGACTTCTTTTATTAGAGCAACTTTATCGGGCAAGCGAAATTCATAGGGGTTCTTGTTATCATAAATAGCGCTTCTTCTTGTCGGAGAGTTGTCTAAAATACAAAGCAGAACCATTGGCTAAGGCAGCTCCGATAGCAATATCTACAATTCCGCGTACATCGTAGGGGAGGATTCCCATAGAAAGAATTCCTCCAAGCGCCATCATGGCTCCGAGGAGTATCAAATAAGAAGGAGCGTAGAGATGACGTATGGGAAAGGGATCAGGTTGCTGATAAATACGAGCAATCACTTTCTTGGCTGTCTTGGCAAGAACAAACCTTCCTTTGAAAAAACCAAGTAAAAGACCTAAACTCACCCCTATAAGCGAAGCTTGTTCTAAAGAACCCGTCAAACGTTGCAACTTCAAGAGGAAATACGCCTCCCCACTCCCTCCATGCAACACAAGAGAAATCCCTTTGTGGAGTAAAAAAATTCCTACACACATCCACAATCCACCGCTCAATATCAGAGCCATACTCTGCTTAATACGCATATATTTTCTCCTATAATCGGGACATTATGCCTTTTCCTTGTAAAAAAAGCTATCTTTTCATAGAATTCTCGCCCCGAGTGATGCAAAAAGGTCTCTATGTTACGAATTGGTCATGATATTCTAGAAATCCAAAGAATGCGTAAGGCATACGCACGTCATGGAGAGGCCTTGCTGCACCGCATTCTTTGCGAAGAAGAAAGAGCATACTGCCTTCGCTTTCACGACCCCGTCCCCCGCATCGCAGCCAGGTTTTCTGTCAAAGAATCTATTGCTAAAGCACTTGACACTGGCATTGGCTCCCATCTCTCTTGGAAGGACATGGAGATCTATCATACAGCGCAAGGAGCACCCAAGGTTTCCTTCAGTCCTTTTGCAATTGAGCGCTTCCATCATCCTCAAGTAGAAATCTCTATTAGCCATTGCCGTTTATTTGTTTCCACAATGGCCATTTGGACTTGTTCTTTTTCCTCTTCGGAATCTTCATCCACCAACTGATCCCTTGAGCCCGACATCATGTTAGTCAAAACCCCGTCTCTTGTTATACAATCCACAAATCACCTTGCTCCTTCTCTCTCGCAAGAGAAAAAGTTACAAATTACAGCCAATCCTCACCCCCATCTATAGAAATGATAGACACTTCCTCCCTTCCTAAAATGCGATCACTTGGTTATGGCTCTTACGGCGAAGTCTTTGTCACACAGCACCAAGGCAAGTCCATCGCACTCAAGGTATCCAATATCAGTGTTGCTTCTAACCTCATCCGGGAGTATCAATTTCTACGTTACCTTACGGAGGGAGCAGGATCTTCTTCTGGTATCTGCGGGATTGAATCTTCCGTAGGATTATGTGCACATGGGCCTAAAGCTTTCTCTCTTGGACTTAGACTGTATGAAGCGCCTCTAGATCTCGTCATCAAAACAAATAAACTCTCCCTCCATCATATACGATATATTACAGAGCAACTCATAAGAGCTTTAGATCATCTAAAGAATAAAAACATTATTCATACGGATATTAAACCCTCTAATATCCTTGCCAATAAGGACTGTACCGTCGTCTTAGCAGACTTTGGATCAGCTCGCTTTGCTGACCAAGCTTACCGTCCTCCTGATATACAAGAACAGACTCTTTGGTATAGAGCTCCAGAGACCGCCCTCTGCACAGGTTTTTTGGGGACCAAACTTCCTCTTTCTTATCCCATGGATTACTGGAGTTTAGGAGTAACGCTTGTAGAGGCCTATACGGGAAGATACCTTTTCCTCGTTGACGAGGATCAATCCACCGTTCAACACCTTATTAGCCGCCATATTGAAGTGCTAGAAGCCCCTTACCCACAGCAACTCCTCACGATGGCTGGAGCATTTGAGAATACCCTATATCAAAATAAGCAACCAAATAAACAACAAATGGGTTCCCTGACATCTCAGCTTCTTCGAGCAGCGCAAGGGAAAAAAGAAGACACCGATCCGACTTTCACTTCTTTTCAAGATCTCATTAAAAGGCTTCTTTCCTACCTTCCTTACGAGCGACCTATACCCAGACAGATAGCTAGACATCCCTTTATCGCTCCAGATGCCGCAGTAAGTCAAGAATATGGAGTCTCTCCCGCTTCTCCACATTTGCAACAAAAGATTTCTCCACCAGAGCTCAAACTCAAGGAAAGTGCCTTAGACACTCTGTATCGAGGTGTATTTTGTTTCAATAAAACCCGCTCGTTCTTTTTCAAAAGCTCTCAACGCACCCTTGGCAGGTGGTTTATACGCAACGAGGATTTTTTTCTTCATTATCTGAAAGGAAGTAGTTCTATCATTCAAAAAAAAGCACTATGTCTTTATCCAGGACTACTCAATCGCTCTCAACTTACCCTTTGTTATGAAGATCACTTTATCATACCCTTAGACGAATACTACCATAAAGCTGAAAAGAACAAATCCCTCCTAGAAAAAACACAAAAGATTTTTTATCAGATGGGAGAGGCATTGCAACTTCTTCAAGATAAGCATGTTGTTCATGGCAATATCCGATCAAAAGCTATTCTTATTCATTCCTCTACATGCGCCGCTAAACTTGCGGATTTTACTCATGCGCGCTTTGCAGAACAAGCAGCTCTACCTGATCTACCACGCATGCAAGAATGTAATGCTAGAGTTCCTGAGTGTAGTATGCCTACCCCTCCTTCCTATCCCGCAGATATGTATAGACTTGGAATGACTATGTTGATCAACGCAGGAACCTTTGCTCAAAAAAATATAAAGGGAGATTACATACTCACTACGAGTAAGATTTCCCGAGCTTTTCATAGGCTCATTTTTTCCATGACAAAAGAGAATCCCGTGGATCGATGTAGTACGAAAGCATTCCTTGCTCACTCTTTTTTTCGACAAAAAGCAACTCTCCCCGTAAGGATTGTCTCTTTAAGAAACCCCGCCATAGTGCATAATTTAAGACAGGATCTTCCTATACATCGTTATATTTTCAGATACCTGCCAGCCCCCTCTACTTCCATTCTCCGGGTGGAGACGATCTTCTATATAGTGATTCAAAAAAGTTTACAACAATCCCAGTCCAATGAATCCCTTCTCCATAGGATCCATGGAGGCATACTACAGCTTATAAGCGGACAGCAATTTCTTACAGAACAACGAGTGGGTCCTGTTCCTTCTTCGTCAGAAGATGAGGGCCTATTTCTCTCAGAAAGAGGGGTATTGCGCATCACAGGAGTATTCTCTTCTCATCGATGCAACTAAAAAAAAGAAAAAGGGAGTATGTAAGAAAAAACACATGTTTGTACATGTTCCGGATAGAGCCTTGCATATATCCTATACGCATAAGACACCCCAAGATCTCCCCAGAGAGAGAAGTGGTACCGGTATTGTAAGCCCATGTCGATAGAGCTGTGACTCACGGCTCCCCATCCATGAAAATCATCAATATGGATCTTTTGTCCTGACCCATAGCCAAAATACCCTAAAGAAAACACTTGGATAATATGATGTTTGAAGAATTTTCCTTCAAAAACAACGTTCAAGCGATCCCATAAAGAGCCTTGATTGCCAAGGCCGAGCGTTCCAAGACAATACCCTCTTGTCGTCCAGTCCCCTTCTTTTGTAGAAAACTCTTTGCCCAAAGAACATGTAAGTTCCCCATTAAAGTAGGCTGCATAAGGAGAACTAATATCGCGCACCGCACGACCTGTTACACTACGAAGGTTTATCCCTGCAACAAGGCTCACTATATCTCCAGCAATATCATCTAAAAAAGACAGGCGAGCCGCTGCAGCAAAACTCCTAAACCCATAAGTCTGTCTTGGCGTTCTAGCTAATTCCAACTCTCCTTCGCATTCTATAGTCTCCGTGGGTGTCATCATCATAGAGAACATAGTCACGTAGTCGCGATTCATCTGCTCAGGTTGTACGAGCGCTCCTTGCACCGTGCGATACTGATCATAAGAAACAAGGGTTTTGGATGAAAAAGCATATACGTCATTCAACCAGGGACTCTCTTCCAATGCATACAATCCACAAGTTCCGAGTAGGAAACAGCCAAGCTTGTGCATAGCTCTTACGCTCCAAGGCGAAGTTCAGATAGCCATCTTTCTGCATCAAGAGCTGCCATGCATCCACTTCCTGCTGCTGTGATAGCTTGTCGATAGATAGGATCTTGCACATCTCCAGCAGCAAAGACCCCCTCTACGTTTGTCCTTGAGGATCCTGGTTCCACGCAGATATAGCCATGCGCATCCAAAGCTACCTGCCCTCCCAGAAACTCTGTATTCGGTGTATGCCCAATCGCAAAAAATAGTCCGGCAGCCTCTTTTGTGACTTGTTGCTTTGTCTCCACATGTTCCAAAGTGATCGATCGGACTACATGATCTCCTTCTACCTTGACAGGCACATGGTGCCAGATGACTTCCAGTTTTGGATGGGAAAGAGCTCTTTCTTGCATGATTTTGGAGGCTCTGAGTTCTCCTCTTCGGTGCACGAGAAATACGCGCTTTCCAAATTTTGTAAGAAAAAGCGCTTCTTCCACAGCACTATCGCCTCCTCCGATCACATAGAGATCTTTGTTACGAAATAAAGGAGCAGCCCCATCACACACAGCACAAGCAGTGACTCCTTTTTGCCAGAATTCTCCCTCACCTGCTCCCGGTATGTCCAAACGTCGAGCGGTAGCTCCCGTCGCCAGGATCAAAGCATGAGTCTTCCATTCTTGTTTGCGTGTTCGCACAAGAAAGGGCCTAGAAGAGACATCCACGGATACGATATCTTCTTGTTTACATGTAGAACCAAAACGCAGAGCTTGTTCGCGAAAAGCTGTCATAAGTTCAGGCCCTGTAACACCTTTGGGGAACCCTGGATAGTTCTCTACTTCTGTTGTTGTCATGAGCTGCCCTCCTGTAGGGCCCGCATAGAATCCCTCAAAGACAAGGGGAGAGAGCTCTGCTCTTGCCGCATAAATAGCCGCCGTGTAGGCAGCGGGTCCCGATCCAATAATGATAAGCTTGTATACGTCTTCTTCCATGACAAAGGTTCCTTCTATAAGAAAAATCCCCTCTGTTGTACCTGATCAAAAAATTATCGGAAAGGAAAAGCTGAACGCTTTAGGAAGAGAACCTGTGATAGTCGAACATAAACATGGGGGCATCAAAAAAGCGCAAGAGAGGGCTGATGACCTCTCCTTGCACTGCAAGGTAAAGTGCATCGAGCTTTTCAGAATCCTGTTCTATATGTAGACAAACTGGTTGCACAGGAGAGCCTTCATATACGGAAGAAAGTAAAACAAAGGAAAGACTTTGCTTTCCAAAGCCCTCAACGGGGAGTGTCACCTTCACACCTTGCTTTTTCATCGTCTCACCTAAAATGTTTTACTATGCAACGATTGTATCACCTATAGCTATTTTTTTCAATTAAAAAATTTAAATAACAAAATTATCTAACAACAAATGAGTTACTATCTTAATATTAAAATCCGCATATCCTTCTTATCAAAGCAGGAAGATGCAGCCACGGAACTACGCTTCCCGCACTGGAAGACATTTCTTCTTTTCCCGCATAGATCACAAAGGCATCACTGTCTGACTGCTCCGTGATTCGTTTCCAATCTTTCAGTCCATGAAAAAAATCTCCAGAGACTGTCATTCGAGATTTAATCTCAATGGGTATCATTTTTTGAAAGTTTTTTTCGATGATACAGTCAACTTCATGTCCTTGCACATCTCTCCAGAAGAAAAGCGAAGGAGTTTGTCCCTGATGGAAATACTGCTTATATATCTCGCTAAGGATAAAAGATTCAAAAATATGACCTCTCACAGGATGAATACTGAGTTCTTCCTCTGTCTTTATGCCTAATAAAGCACAGATGATTCCCGTATCATAAAAATAAAGTTTCGGACTTTTAATAACTCTTTTATTGAAATTTCTATGATATGGATATAACAACTTAATGATATAACTTGACTCTAAAATAGAAATCCATGATTTGGCTGTATTCAAACTGATATCGCAATCTCTGGCGATATCAGCATAATTTACGATGCTGCCTACCCTAGCCGCGCAGACTTTTACAAACCTTTGAAAAGTTATCGCATCACTGACTTGTAACACTTGACGTACATCTTTTTCAACATACGTACTGATATAGTTGGTAAACCAATGGTGATGAGTGATGGGCTGTACGTAGGGTCTTGGATACAGTCCCTTAATAAGGAGCTCATCCAGGGTAGCAGGGAGAAGAGAGGCGTGCGTAAGTTCGCTAACACTCATGGGTAAGAGAGTGAGGAGCGCTACTCTGCCAGCCAGTGTTTGTGTGATTTTTTCATAAAGCAGGAAGTTTTGTGATCCAGTAATGATAAAAAATCCAGGACGATATTCCTGATCTACAAGAGCCTGCATATAAGAAAAAAGTTCGGGCACTCTTTGCATTTCATCAATGATCACCCCCTCTTTACGACTAAAAGAAGAAAGGAATCCTCGAGGATCCTCTCGGGCTAAGGATTGCATATCAAGGTCTTCCAAAGAAACGTAGGCATAGGAAGGAAAGGCTTTCTTGGAAAGTGTAGTTTTTCCAGACTGCCTTGGACCCATCAGGGCTATTACAGGAAATTGCTTACTCAACTCGAGAATAGTAATTTCCATCTCTCTAAAAATCATAGACTTATACCTGCTTATGTAAAAAATGCAATCAAATTGCAGATTATACTAAAACTTGTTTGTTTGTCAACTTAGCTGAGGATAAACGAACGGTTCACCCAATATGAGCATCGTTACACAAAAAGAATCTGCAGAAAAAAACAAAAGGTGTACAATGGCGGCACTTAAGGGGTTTTAGATTTTTTCGTACCATGCAAGAAATAGAACTTAAAAATATCAAGAAAAGTCTTACAGAGGGAACCATTCTGAGCGGGATCTCCCTACAGATCCCCGCGGGGAAATTTTTTGCTTTACTGGGGCCTAGTGGTTGTGGAAAAACAACGCTCTTACGTTTGATCGCGGGACTTGAATCTGTCGATGAGGGGACGATCCTCCTAGGGGGGCGGGATATCACGAACCTCCCTATCCATCGAAGACCCATCAACATCGTATTTCAAAACTATGCTCTTTTTCCCCATCTGAACGTCTTTGATAATGTGGCCTACAGCCTTAAAATCAAGAAAATACCCAAAGAGATCATCGAGCAAAAAGTGATCAAAATCTTAGAGTCTTTTGGCCTTGAAAATCACATCTACAAACCCACTACGAGGCTCTCAGGGGGTCAACAACAGCGAGTGGCTCTCGCTAGAGCTATTGTTAATGAACCCGCTGTGCTCTTGCTTGACGAGCCCCTAGCTGCTTTAGATTTCACGCTTCGCGAAAGGATGCTCATTGAACTCATTGAATTGCAAGATACGCTAAAAACCACATTCATCTATGTAACGCATGATCAATTCGAGGCTCTCACTGTGGCAGACCAAATGGCTATCATGAATCACCAAGGTCATATCGAGCAGATCGGAACGCCTAAAGAGATTTATGAATTTCCAGCTTCTTCTTTTGTCGCTAAGTTCGTAGGAAGCACGAACACTCTACAAGGTACTCTTCAAAAAACGTCTCCAGACCCTCAGATTCTTGTCCCGGACCTAGGAGCTTTTTCTTTATTCATCCCAGAATACAAAGAATGGATGCAAGAGGGAGCAGACATCTTAATCAGCATTCGCCCTGAAAAGATGTTCATCTCAAAACAAGAACTGCCAAATTTCTCCAACAGGGTCAAGGCTTCCGTGGAGGCCATTGTCTACCACGGCAGGTCCACGCAGTATAATGTTGTTTTGCATAATAAGCTTAAGCTACAGGTTTTTGAGCAGAATGAAGAACATTTCACACAGGAAGATATCGACTATGATAATGAAGTTTTTATCCACTGGCAAAAAGAAAGTGCTGTGATCTTAGAACGATGAAACCAACCTCTTTGCGCTCTCATGAAATTCCCTTTGCTCTAGGAGCCCCTTCTCTCATCTGGCAGGTTTTATTCCTCTACTTGCCCATGTTGTTGATCGTATGCACTAGCGTCTTATCTTTCTCTGCTGCAGGAAAGATCGAGGGGTTTACTTTAGAAAAGATTTTCGCGTTTTTTACTCCTACTTACTTAGAGGTGATCTCTTCCTCTCTCCTTTTAGGACTAAGTAATGCCCTGCTTTGCCTTGGCATTGCTTACCCCCTTGCATACTTTATGGCCTCGTGTGGGAAGAGATGCAAGAACTTCCTCCTCTTTCTTCTGATTATCCCTTTTTGGACGAACTTTCTTCTTCATGTCTATGCGTGGTTCTTTGTACTAGAAAAAGAGGGCTTCTTGAACCACCTTTTACAAACTCTGGGAATTCTCTCCACTCCTATCCCCTTCATGAACACTCTATTTGCAACGATGATCATGATGGTCTACTACTACCTCCCCTTCATGGTTCTTCCCATCTATTCTTCTTTAGAAAAATTCGACGCAAGACTTGTCGAGGCTTCTCTAGATCTTGGTGCAACAAGAGCTCAAACCTTTCGTCGCATTGTATTTCCTCTAAGCATGCCAGGTGTACGCGCTGGTTTTTTCCTCGTCTATATCCCCTCGTTTGGAGAGTTTGCAATCCCAGAGCTCATGGGGGGAGATAAACAAGTATTTGTCGGAAGCGACATCCTTGGCGACGATACAGGTTCTCTTGGTGCTGCATTTGCTGTCGTCGCCTGCTCCATTTTACTTCTTTCTTGTTTTGCCATCCATCTTGGCTTACATAAGGTGACCCATGCTCTGCAAAAATCATAAGCCTCGCACTTTATTTACCTGCTTCACAATAGGAACATTCCTATTCTTGTATCTACCAATCATTGTACTACTTGTCTTCTCCTTTAACTCCGAGTCGTTTCCTTCTCCTTGGAAATATTTTTCTTGGAAGTGGTATGTAGAACTCATTTACGCAAAACATCTATGGGAAGCATTTGCAAACTCTCTTCTCATCGCCCTTTCAGCAACTAGTATAAGCCTTCTTCTTGGTATCTTCTTTATCTTTTACTTAGCTCAAGGAGGTAAAATCAAACGCTATATTTACCTATATTACGGCAACCTCGTCATCCCAGAAACTGTTCTTGCTGTTGCCCTTCTTGGCTTTTTTACTCTCGTTTCTATTCCTCTCGGCCTGATCACCCTCGTCCTTGCTCATACCGTCTTAGGGGTGGGCTTTGCTATTCCTATTCTGCATGCTAGATATCAAGACCTAGATCCCCGCATGACGGAAGCTTCCTTAGATCTAGGAGCTTCTCCTATGCAAACTTTTTTTAAAGTTACTCTACCTCTTTTACGCCCCTCCCTTATTGCTACAGGGCTCCTTATCTTTATCATTTCCTTTGATGACTTCATCCTTGCTTATTTTTGTGCTGGCAGTGATTCGCAAACTCTTTCTCTGTACATCCTTTCCATGTTACGCACAGGCATCTGTCCTGTTGTGAATGCACTTTCTGCTGTGCTCTTCCTATTGAGCAGTCTCCTTGCTCTCATGTTTTTTTCTCTACAAAGTCGAGCCAAGGTGTTTTAATCTATGAAATCCTTTTTCCTACGCAGCTGCATTGTTGTCTCATGGGTAGCTTTTATTTTCCTTATTCTATTCTGGCCGAAAATACACTTCTTTCCCGATCATTCACGTTCTTTGCATATTCTTGCTTGGGGTGATATCCTCGACCCCAAAGTCATTGCAGACTTTGAACAAGAGACCGGTATACGTGTGCATTTCAATTATTATACCTCCAATGAAGAGCTGTTAGTTAAGCTCAAAGCCACAAAAGGAGCTGGGTATGATCTCATCATTCCCTCAGATTATGCTATGCCCACGTTAATACAGGAAAATCTTCTACAACCCATCGATAAGACGGCCCTTCCTTTCTGGCAAGAGCTTTGTCCTCATTTGTTAAATCATGCCTACGACCCTAACAATCAGTATTCGATTCCCTTTGCGTGGGAGATATTCTTATTTGGTGCCCACAAGGACTCTTTTTCTTCCGTGACCCCTAGCTGGAAGCTGTTGTTCGACCCTAAGGTTATCAACTATCGCGTAGCTATGACAAATGATCCCATCGAAGCTGTGCTCTTTGCAAGTTTTTACCTCTTTGGTCCGGATAAAACCTCCCTTTCCCCTGCAGAAGTCGAACAAGTTAAAGAACTATTAATACAACAAAAACAGTGGGTTGAGGCCTATGCTAGTTTTCGTGGAGACTACTTTCTAGCGACAGGATCATGCAAGCTCGCTATAGCTTCGAGCTCCTACTTTTGGCGCACACTGCAGCTTTTTCCTTCCTTGACCCTTCTTGTCCCCGAAGAAGGCACTTTCTTAACTATAGAGAACCTAGCACTCCCTCGTCTAAGTCAAAAACAGCCGTGGACCTATGAACTTATTCGCTACCTTTTTCGTCAAGAATCCATCGCTTCTCACTTCACAACCTTTGGTTTTTTCCCAGCGACCCTACATTCTAAAGAAGAGAAGCTCCCCCTTTCTCCCGAGGCAAGAAACCTTCTCCTTTCTTTAGAGACAGAGCAAGACAAGTTCCACTTCATCTACGAGATTCTTTCTCGTCAACAAACCAATGAACTGTGGGTTGAAGTAAAACTTAAATGACTACAGCTGTAGAGCCTTGCGGATGTAGTGCCTATTAACATAGACATACTCAATCCCAGTATAGACAACATATAGGGCTGTCAATGAGACGGCCCATAGGCTTAGAGAACGCAGAGTTGCAAGAGAGATCGCCCCCACTGAGTAAGGGATCATCAAGATCAACAAGAAAAACGCAACAGCTGCCAATAGGATCGCTTTGACTTTACCACTCGTGCGAGCTGCTAAAGCAAACCCTCGCAAAGCACAAAGAGTACGCAACGCGCTAATGATGGCATCTCGATAGAAGAATACGATCACAAGAAGAATTGGGAGTTGCAATACGCCCTTCGTAAAGGCAAATAGAATGGAAAACCTGAAGATACTGTCAGCCATAGGATCAAGGATCTTTCCAAGATCTGTTACCTTCCCATACTTGCGCGCCAAAAAGCCATCTAAAATATCAGAGAGCTCTGAGATACTGACGAGAGCTAGAAGGACATAAGGCAGAGAGGGGAAAGAGATCCCCATCTCTTGATGATATAGATAGATTGCAATGAATAAAGGACCTAAAAAGATCCTAGATAGTGTCAAGCACAAAGGGAAATTCACCAGGTCCACTCCTCGTTGAAGACAAGTCCCGATCTTACGATTTTAGGAAAAATAAATCCAAGTTTTTTCACCCATTTTCTGACAAAGTCTTCAAGGGACTTTGCTTCTTCACAGCCAGCTGACCACACGCTGCTGCTATATCCTTTCCTTTGGTATAACGCCATGTAGTGACGATCCCTTTAGCTTCAAGAACCCTGCGAAAGACTTCGATCTTCTCTTTAGGAGGTCTTTGCAGATGCAGCCCCTCCACAGGATTATAGGGGATCAAGTTCACTGTGCAGGGATCTTGAGCTACAAGTTGTGCAAGGGCTTCTGCATCCTCTTCTTTATCATTAATTCCAGCGAGCAAAGTATACTCGTAAGTGATGTCTCTCTTAGTCTCCCCTGCATACTTCCTCATCGCGTCTAGAACATCTGATAGTTCGTAACGCCTTGCGTAAGGGATGATCTTCTTACGAATATGCTGACTTGGAGCATGTAAGGAAAGAACCAGGTTTACCGTGATCTCTTCCTGTGCAAGTCTTGTAATATTTTCTACGACCCCTACAGTAGATACAGTCATGCGCCTTCCAGAAAACCCGAGTCTTTCTGCAAGCCATCGTATAGAGGTAACAACAGCGTCATAGTTTTCTAAAGGCTCTCCCATACCCATGTAGACTACATGAGAAACACTCTCTCCCTGCGTATGTAAGAAGCGATCGATGAGAAAGACCTGTGCAAAGATCTCCCATGCCAAGAGGTTGCGAAAGAGTCCTTCTTTACCAGATGCGCAGAATGCGCACCTAGCAGGACAGCCTACCTGCGAGGAAACACACACAGTCCGTCTACCAGGAGCATAAATCAATACAGACTCTACAAACTTACCGTCCTCGAGCTTCCATAAAAATTTACGTGTCTCAGAATCCTTAGACTCCTCTACCAGTTCTAAGTGTAACCCCTCTAGAGAGAACTGCTCCCTTAGTTGATCAAGAACTTTTTTTCCTACATTGCTCATCTGCTGCCAGGAGCTTGTTTTTTTCTTATAGACAAAATCCCAAATCTGCCTTGCTCTGAAGGCAGGCTCACCGAGATTCTTGCACGTTTCTTCTAGCTCCTGTAAAGAGACAGCGTAAAAACTTTTCATAATTTCTTCCCAAATAGAAGGAAAGATGATACACGTTTTTATCATTCGTTGCATCTATTAAAAGGATATTTATGGAGAACTTACTTCACAAAAAGTGCCTTCCCTGTAGCAAAAGCACTCCCCCTCTTCAGGGAGAAGCACTTGCGAAGTTCTGTAAACAACTTCCTACAGGATGGGATCTCATCGACAATAAAAAAATAGAAAAAATTTACAAGTTCTCAAATTTTTGTAAGGCTCTAGCATTTACCAATAAGCTTGGGGCTCTTGCCGAGGAAGAAAGCCATCACCCCGACATCACTCTCAGCTGGGGACGTGTCCATGTCACTCTTTGGACTCATAAAATCGGAGGCTTAAGCGAGAATGACTTTATCTTAGCTGCGAAATGCGAATCTGCTTATCTACTTGATCCACAAGCTCTTTGGCACTAACCTCACCTTGGAAATAAGCCAGAAACTACTTCTGAGAAAAAAAAGGGATATAAGATATTCCGCCCCCCCCACCCGGAGTAAACCACAAATAGTCCATGTCTGAAAGAAGAATTTTATGAGGAATGTTCTCCTCTATATCAGCCCCTTGAAATATGGAGCATCCCTGAATAGCAAGCGACGCTTCCCCCACTGTATGACTTTTACTATTCCAATCGGGGTTTTCCAATGCGATCTTCACATACATTGAACTAAAAGGACCACTTCCTAGATTTTCTGTTCCAAGCTGTGTTACTATCCCTGTATTCAAATTTACAAGGTAACGAGTCAGTAAAAGATGACCATTGGACCAATTTCCTGACATGGTTATCTTATAGCTATCATAATCTCCAAAACTATCTTTTTGCCAAAAATTTGGCATGAGAACCCAGTTTGCCCCTGGAGGAAGAAGCTCATTGTGACCTCCAGCCGCATATCCAATATAGGAACCTGGCCGCATATACATTTGACTTGGATTAGCCAAAGGTTGCCCTTGGTTGGGATCAGACCCCATTTCGCAATCAAACTCTGTGATGACATCAAAACTAGGGGCATTACGATGAGACAAAGAAGCGTCGGGCCCTTTTTGAGACTCACCATATGTCCAAACAGCAAATGTGGGCTCATAACCTGGATCATTGTGCAAAGCTTTAAAACTCACAGAAAGGCTAAAATCTTTCATAGGATCAATTAGTTGCGTAGATTGCACACCACCACTATCATATACAGAAGCACTTTGACAGTGACTCATTAATACAATACCATGGTTCGAGACCCCTACATCATCCACATGAGCCGCAAACATCTGATTGCCTGTTAGAGCTATAGCCCAGTCTGAGCTGACATCTCTACTTGTAAAATCATAGTTTATGTTACAACCGTCTGTGCTATACCAAGAACGGTTTGGATTATAAGGATTGATCTTGTTAATCTGTTCATATACCTCGCTAGAATTGGCTATGAGACTCATATTATAAATATTCACAAAGACCTTCCCATTATTTTCAAAAATAATAGATGGTCTAAAAAAAACACCGTCTTCGTCAAATAAAGATTCAGGAACCTGTAATACAACCGTGCTATATCCTGCAGGAAGATTTGTAAAATCTTGGTAGAGTTTGGGCAGTTGCGATCCATCGTATAAATTTGTTCCTGTGAAAGAAATCCTGAGAGAAGCCCCTTCAGCTTCATTCACATAGACCAAGCAGGTAACTGCATAATCTGCTTTTGGAATCGGCACAGGGCCATTTGTCACAGGATCAGCCCCAGGAGGCAACATCAATCCGTGTGCACCATTTAGACCATTTATAATCTTGATGTACTTATCAACAGGATTATCTTTCTGCTTTCCAAAATACCAATAAGGATGCCCGGCATTCCCTAAAGCAGATGCGTCGACATTTTTCATCATAGACACCCCACCATCAATCAAGTTTCCTCCTTCTATTAAAAGCTCCTCTACCTGAGGATACCAACCTACTTCCTGTGATCCTGTTGGCAGAACAGGAGGACAAATTTGTTGAGAAAGGGACATGGCTTGAAATTGGCCTTGTTCTGTGCTACAATCGATAGACAAATCTCTTACACTGACATATTGAAAAATAGGGCCTAACTCCCCCCCTATAACACCTACTCCGCTTAGAGATATAATCATGCTATTACCGGATGCTTGTACCCAGAAATAGCGTCGATGTCTACCTGCTTCGTCCAGTTCATCAGATATTTGAGAAAATGTGGGATTTGCATGAAGAACGCTTATGTTTCCACTATAGGAATTATCATTACCATACTTGTCTTGTCCTTGATATGAGCCGCTTATATTACAAGAAATAAGATACCAGCGGCCTGGAATGGTGGGCACCTCCTGACTAAAAGAGGCCCCATTAGGATTCTTGGTAATAATCTGACCATTTTCTAAACTTCCCTCTCCAGAAGACAAGTTCCAGTTCTCTAATGAAGGAATTTCCCCTCCTCGAATAAGGTTTGGATAAATAGGATCTGTATCCGGTAAAGGGGGCATAAAGACTTGAGTAGCAGAAAGTCCAAGATTTAACTGAGCCATTCCTAGAAGATTTTGAATATGAGAATCAAAAGCGGTGGAGTGAGCAGAATCATAGTCATCAGCGATAGCATGAACTGCACCTGTTCCACTCAGAATTTCTGTTTTAACGGTTGAAAGAAGTTGTGCGAAAATATTATTGTAAGCATCTTGCAATTCATCCCAACGTAAGGTCCCTGATCTATACTGACTCAACGAAACGGTGTAATCTGCACTAGCTTGCAGTATAAGCTTCTTAATTACAGAATCTTCAGAGATAGCCGCAGCTTCTTCCTGGTCTGTCATGCTACTACCCATACACTGAGGTGCGAAATATGAAGCTTGAGGCGAAGAAAAAAACAAAAACAGGAAAATGAAACTCTGTCGTGTTATTTGTCTAACATCGCACATATCTCCTCACAGTTCAAATATGGTCATCATATTAAAAAAACGAGAAAAATAGATAGTTTTTTTCGATGCATCATCGTGAAACTATTTCGCGTTTTTCTGTAGAGTAAGGGCATGGCGACAAGACATTTTTAGCTAAACTAAAAAATTCTTGGGATTTAAAATTCAAACAAAACCCCCACCTGATACTTATCCTTTCTGGGTCCAACGCCACATGGATTGAAAAAAATATACTGACAGACACGGGTTTTGTGGGAAGAATATCGTATAGACTGACTCTAGAAGAACTTTCTTTGATCGAAAGTAACAAGTTTTGGGGAAAGAGCGCTAACAATATTTCCCCTTTTGAGAAACTTAAAATCCTCTCTATCACAGGAGGCGTTCCTAGGCACCTTGAGGAAATCCTCCCCCAGGAATCTGCGGAAGAAAATATTCACAGACTATGCTTTAGAAAAGAAGGGTTATTATTTCACGAATTTGAAGATATTTTCTCAGACTCTCTGTCCAAGAAGAGTGAGCACTATAGAAACATACTGAAGCTTTTAGCTGAACGAAAATCCAACCTTGGAGAAATTGCAAAAGCAATAGGACGAAACCGCTCTGATGGCGATGTAAGCGAGTTTTTAGAAGATCTTTGCAGTGTTGGTTTTGTTGCGAGGAACTATACCTGGGATCTTGAAAGTGGTGAAGATTCGAGAACTAGCGTGTTTCGTTTAAGCGACAACTACATGCGGTTTTACTTAAAATTCATAGAACCTCATAGAGAGAAAATTCTTGGAGATACTATGAAGTCTCTACCTTCCGGATGGGACTCCATCATGGGACTGCAATTCGAAAATCTTATTTTAAGTAAAAACAACCGTTTAAAAATATACGAACTCCTGGGTATCCCCTTAGAGAGCATCACTCATGCTGGTCCCTTTTTACAGACCCAAACAGTCAAGAGACAAAAGTGTCAGATTGACTTTCTTATCCAAACTAAGGAAGGAAGTCTCTATATCTGTGAAATGAAGTTTAGGAAAGGTGAGATCGATAGCAGCGTGATAGGAGAAGTAAAAGACAAAATCACAAAATTGAAAAGAAAAAAACACATGTCCTGTCGTCCCGTACTCATCCATGTGAATGGAGTAAGTGACTCCGTAAAGCGAAGTGACTTTTTTGTCAAAATCATCGACTTTGGTGATCTATTTTGCGATTAACCTCGCAGTTGATCCACAAAGTCTTTGGCAATAATTCCATGATAGAGAAGTCCTCTCGACCCCAGAGCTGTGATCGCAAATACTTTATCCCCCACCTTTTGGATCAAAGGAACGTATTGTCTAGCGCAAGAGACTCTAACCCCAGCAAAACACTCTTCTACAGTGATGTTCGTCCAACCGGGCATCAACACCCTGGCCTTAGCTGTCAAATCGGGCAATGCTGCTTCTAAACAAGAGCGTGCGTCTAGTATTCCTCTTTCATAAGTAGAGCCAAGACAGACCTTTTTTCCTCCCTTCATAGGAGTGATATGCCCCTTCCCCACAAGGCTCTTGGAAAGTACTGGTAATTCTTCTGGCCACGAACAAATTACAGCCTGTCCTTTCACAGCATGAAGCCTCCATTCCTGGCATATAGGAAATAAAAGGATGCCAGCCCCTATTGTAAATACTGTTACATCAGCATCTGGGAGATTCTGCATCAGAGGCACATGCTGGATATGAAAACGCAAACCCTTCACCAAACACGCTCTGTAGAGCCCTTGCACATAGAGCGATGCATAAACGCTCACTCCCGAAGTAATGAGAAACAGCTCTTCCCCCACTCTTTCCACATCACCGTATAGTTTTGCATGTTCAAGAAAAAGGGGAACGAGCTCTTTTGGAGTTTGCCGCACGATACCTTGAAAGTTTGCCACCTCCTCTTGCCCGTGCTCTCCTGCTATAACAAGAAGTCTTCTGGCTTCCTCTAATGCCTCACTTGCTCTTTGACTTCTTTTTCCACTCTCCCCGATATAGGGATGGAGTAATCCTGAAGCCACGCCCGAAGCTCCAGCTCCTACTCCCTTTTGATCGTAAAGATCGACCTCTATGCCAAGATCCAAAAGACGTAAGCAAACAGCAAGACCTGCAAACCCAGCTCCTACAACAGCAACTTTCACAGCATTCCCTCATATACAAAGCTATTATTCTACAGGGACCTTGGTTTTTTCTGTAGAAGCAACCAAGAAAGCAAGAAAAACTTCGCATAGAGTAATATTTTTTCTTGACCCCCCCCCTCCTACTGCTACGATCCAAAAGTATATTTTTTTTCAACATAAGGTATGTTTTTATGAAATCTTTCTCACAAGGCCGCAGTTTCTTTGGCCTGCTCACATCATCCATGCTGGTGCTCACAAGCCATGCTCTTTTTGCAACTGTGTCTGTGACCTCTGATACAGATAATGGATCAGGAGCCCCCGGCACACTGTCTGCTGCGATTAATAGTGTCAATGCAACTCCAAGCAATGGTCCCATTAGTATAGAACCGGATTCCCTATCGATTACAGGCCCCATGCCGAGCATCACTACAAGTCTTTCTATAGAACCCAGTACCTCTTCAGGTTCTTGTTCTATTACTGCAACTGCCTCTTCTTATAATCTGACAACAATAGCTGGTACGACGACCTTAACTCCCGGGGTTGCTTTAGGGACTGGATTTGTCGTGGACTCTGGAGCCACGCTTCTCTTGCAGGGGCCGAACAATTGGATCTCCACGACAGAAGGATTCACCTTAAACAACGCAACCCTTGAGTTTGCCTACATTTATGACCAGCCAGTTTATCAAGTTTATGCAGGTCCCATAGCTATCTCCGGTGCTAGTACCATCAGTATTCCTCATTCGCAAGACACCACCCATGCAAGCATCTTGATGACAGGGGTCATTTCAGGAAATGGACCCCTAACCTTTGAGGGCCAATCCTTCGGGCTTCAGAGCTCCGGTCAAAATACATGGTCTGGAGGGACAATACTAAACAATGGCTACATAATGGTATTCACTTCCCAATCTCTTCCCTCTGGAACAAACATTACACTAGAAGGTACTGGCACTTTAAGCTTCAGTTTATCTAACACAGCCACTTACTCTGGCGGATCTATCAACGCCACAAGAAGCTCAACTTGTGGAGTAGAATTTAATGGTGGAACGTGCACCTTCACTTCTCTTTCCAATATATTTAGTGTACTGCAATCTGCAGGAAGTGTGACTGTACTTGGCAGCACTTCCGTGAATAATTATCTAGTGACTGGAGGGGTTCTGACTTTATCAGGAGATCTCGGTGGACCTGGTAACCTCAGCGTCTTTGGAGGTTTAGTTATCCTAGAAGGAGCCAACAATGACTTTTCTGGCCAATTAGATTTAGGTGGCGGTACCCTACAACTTAATACTCTTTCAAGTTTTGGTGGTGCCAAACTTAATCTTGGCGGTGGAATATTCTACTTAAACGCCCCTGGTAATCTATGGACGAGTGCATGTGGTTTTTCTGGATCCACTACCATCCAAACAGCCTCAGGATCTACTCTTGCCTTCCCTGCTTTAGAGATAGCCTCTTTTGAAGCTTCTAGTACTCTTGCTATCACTGGCTCAGGAACTGTTGCTATTGATGCATTTTCTTTTTCGCCACAATTTGTCACGAGTTCTGATACCTATCAAAGTGTCAACCTAACAGTCGATGGTGTGTTAGGAGGAACAGGAGGTCTTTCTCTTACTAACACAGATACGAATTCTGGGGCCACATTCACGCTCATCCTTTCGGACGTAAACACCTACTCAGGAGCTACGAGTGTAGGTAATGGCTGCGCATTAGAGGTCAGTTCAGGTGCTTCTTTTGGGACGAGCAGTGATGATGTAACCATTGCTGCGGGCGCTTCTCTTACTAACTCTGGAAATATTGGAGCTGATACCTTCACAAACTCTGGGTCTGTCACCGTGAATAGCGGATCTAACATTACAGTCGCCACGTTGTTTAAAAATGAGGGCAGAGGAACAGTTTCTGGATGCGGAACGATCACAGGGAATTACAATACT
>Ga0194131_10003602_pt1 | contig 24208 bp, 15 predicted proteins | sample TA2KigO120mmetaG_FD_148631 | JGI IMG/M metagenome (GOLD analysis project Ga0194131, IMG submission 148631) | Freshwater microbial communities from Lake Tanganyika, Tanzania - TA2015053 Kigoma Offshore 120m | ecosystem: Environmental > Aquatic > Freshwater > Lake | place: Tanzania: Lake... | reverse complement strand
AACTGGCAGGGCAAGACGAAGCCGGAGCCGCCGCCCAGGCCGAAGGTTGAGTCTCCGTACCTGGACGCCCAACAAGCCGCCGACTACCTGGGCATGACGGTGAAGGCACTTTACGGTCATGTCGAACGCAGGAAGCTTCGGCCCATGCCCGGCTACAAGAAGTACCGCTTTACGAAGGAAAAACTGGACGCCTTCCTCAGAGGAGAAAAGCCATGATGGAGCGTAAACCCCAATTTGTCGTCCTTCCCGATGGCAAAAGGGTTCGCTTCTCATTGAAAACTCGGGCGAAGGAACCCTTCTACTTCGTGGTCTTTCGGGGACGAGACGGTCAACGACTCGAAAGGTCCACCCAAGACTCCAGCCAGAAACGGGCCGAGGCAACCGCTGTGCAGCTAATCAAGGAGGAGTATCTTCCACCGGCCCCGGTTGAGAAATGCACCTGGGACGACGCCATCGTCAGCATGGTTCGGGAAATGAAAGCCCAGAATCTGCGGCAACGCACGATTGACGATTACACGCTGATGGTCGGAATCCTGCGTAAGGTCTTGCCTACGGCTGATTGCCCGCTAGACATCACGCCCATGCTGGCGAAACTGTTCAAAGCAAGGCGAATGGAAAAAGGCCATTCACCCTACACCGTCGGGGGCAACATCAACAAGCTGTCCGTCATCTGGTCGAAGTGGCTCATCGGCAAATGCAAGCTGCTTACTCAGAATCCCTGGGAAGATGTTGAGAAGCCCAAGGCCGATGAGCCAGAGCCTCGGTACATCGAACCGGAAGAGGAGCGGGCCTTCTTCGCCTGGCTGGAGAAGCGGTGGGCTGGCTGGCGGCTGCCGGTCCTGTTTTTCAAGGTCACGGGGCTGGTGGGTCGTCGCATCACGCAGATGTGTTCCCTGCCGTCCACTTGCCTGGTCGATGGCCGCATCGTGTTTCCTTCCGAATTCAACAAGAGCCGTAAGCAGGAATATGCCCGGTTGCCCGAAGCGATTTATCGAGAGCTTGAGGCGATGAAAGGGCCGACCTTCCTCTGGGAGAGCTATTCGGAGCAGTTGAACGCTTTTTATCGGAAGCGGGGCAAGAAGAAGTACGCCCAATGCGAGGAGTTTCGGCCAGGGCGGCTTAGACGCTGGCTGCAAAAGGAAATCACCAAGTACAGCCGAGAGAACGAGGGGCAGCCAGGCTTCGTTCCGTTCACCGCCCACAACTTTCGGGACACCGCCATGACCAGGGCCTGGGATGCCGACATCGACCTGGACCGGGCAGCACTCGCCTACGGCTGCAACCGGGAGACGATGAAGAAGCACTACATTCGCAAGGAGGCCCTGGTGACAGCCGACGCCGTTTTCGAGCGGATTCACGGCAAGGGAAGTAACGGCGAAGCCACGAAAGCGGACGCTCAGCCGAATGAGGAGAACAAGAAATGAGCGGACGAAAGGGGCTGCGGGGATGCCTGCGGACTGGCGAGGACGGAAAAAAGTTGAGGGGGTTTTGAGGGGGTTTCCCGCCATTACCCAAGACAAAGGACTCACGGCTTTCGCCGTAAGTCCTTGTCCTGCTTGAGTGCCGAAGGTGGGACTTGAACCCACACTCACTTGCGTGAACCGGATTTTGAGTCCGGCGCGTCTGCCATTCCGCCACTTCGGCGTCTTCTTCATCGGGCGTACTGCGTGTCGCCCCTGGGATGGACATTCTCTCACTTATGCATTTCGGCGGCAACCCCGCGCGGAGAGACACTTGCCACAGTGAGCTGGTTCACCGCGGTGTCTGCCACAAATAAGGGGGGGGCTGCGGCGGATCGACCCCGGATGGAGTCGTGGGCACACGGCACCGATCCATGCCGCCGCTGGCGGGTCATGCCATGAAAGTCCGCTTGGTCACGGCCAGCAGCATTGCCGCGGCCGACTCCCGGCCGAATCGCTTCTGTTTTCGGCGGAGCACGGGGTAGCCCAATCGAAACAGGAATCGTCGTGGGCGCGAAAAGGCGAGGATGTCGTAATGCACGCTGTTGTCGGCCGCGTTCCACTCGAGCAGAAACCGTTCTTCCCCGCTCCCTGCGTGATCCGGCAGCGTGCCGTAGGCGAAGCCGAACCTGGTGATCGGGCCTGGCTCATCGACGACGTAAACGATCCGGCAAGCGTTCAACCACCAAAGGCCGACGGCGCGAGCCAGGACCGCCACGACCGCGCCGGACTTGATCGGCGTGTCCGGGAACCAAGCTTCCAGCCAACCCAGATCGAATTGCTGCCAATTCTCCAGCGCGGCTCGCGCCGAGGTGAAGACCGCCGCGCCTTCACCGAGCCTGATTCGCGTATGATCGACGACGTAACCGGCTGGCGGAGTTGTCGCCGTCGCACCAATTGGCGCGTAGGTGAAGTCCAGCCGTTGCTGGGCGGTCAAGTACCGCCGAACCGCTTCTGCGGATGGCTTCCTCAGCAACAGCATGCATGCCCTCAAAAAGCCCGCTACTGGGCCGACACTTCCCGATGGTAATGTGCTCCTTGACCATTCTAACCGCAGCCTGTGCCATTGCCGATGCTGGAAGATGACAACCGCTTCCGATCGCGAATCGGAACTGGCACGAATCTAGCGATTCATGGTGACGGCCCGCGTTCTTCGTGAGCCCCGCCAACGGATCGGGCGCGCTCGCTTGGAGCCAACGGGCCACGCGGATGTCGGTCGAGGAGTGTGCAAGTATCGAACCCGTGATGACCGGTGCCGTCAGGTGGAAGAGTTCGTCCGCTCGCGTCAGACCGGATTTCTGAACCAGCAGTCCGAAGACGACCTTTCCGGTATCAGTACGTCCATGAGCAAGGCAATAGCATAAACCAAAATGGCGGTCATGACGTTGGCCAGCCTTTCCTGAAGCTCATCCGCGTAGTGCCGATGAGGCGCTTCTTCATCTCGGCTGGCAGGGCTTGCCTTGATATGTCGGTCGCGCGCGAGTTAATGTAGAGGGATTGGAGAGGAGCGGCAATCAGCTTGGCTACCACGCATGATCTCCACAGGCCTGAGAATAACGCCAGTGCGCTCTGGCGCTTTGCCCCGGCCACTGGTTACGACACTCCAGCGCAGCCAGCCTCCGAAAAAGTGAAAACCGGGCTAAGCGCCCTGTGGAAGCGTGTTTGGCGAGGCAACTCCCAGGTCACGGTGGACCAGGAGAATTCCGAGTGCCCCCCTCTGGCAGCAGAGATACTGACCGAAGTGTTGCCGGAGCATCATTACGAAGCCGCTGCAGCGAGTTTGAAGTCGTACTTGAACCACTGGCTTCATGAAGCGAATCCAGATTCATTGATGCAGGCAGTGATTGGACCTCCAGGAAGTGGCGTCCAGGAAATCGTCGCCCGCTGGGGACAGCAGGTTTCCGCCCGGCTGCTGCTACCGCCCGATCAGGAACGGTTGTTCGACCCGCCATCGGACGATTGGCAGGCCGCTGCTCGTGACGAGGAGGGAGTCCTGGTCATCCCGGAACTGGAACGATTCTACCTGCGACACTCCGACGGTCTGGACCTGATGCGTCAGCTGGCCGAGTGGCTTTGGGTCTCCCCGCGACGCGTCGTAGTTGGGTGCGACAGCTGGGCCTGGGCATACCTGAGCAAGGCCGTGAAGATCGATGCCGTTTTCAGCACGCCGATCGCTCTGGAATCGTTGGATGGCGATGCATTGTGGACATGGTTTCGCCCCCGCCCTCGGGGCCGATACCTGGTACGGACGGCCTGGAACGGTGAAGTTGTCTATCCGGTACAGCTTGAAGAGGGCGCCGGCAGCGCGAATTCCGGGGCGGAAGACAAGGATCCACCATACAAGGGGGCCCATTTGTTTCAGAAACTTGCCGCCATGTCGCGCGGCATCCCTGACGTGGCGCTGGCCCTGTGGCGCAAGTGTCTTGGCGAGGGCAAACCGGAAGACATACAGGAGGGCAGAAAGTCTGGAGCCCCGCTGACACCGATTCGCGTGCTTTCCCCGGAAAGTCTTGTTCTGCCGTCGATCCCTGCCGGTGTTTCGACCCGGGAAGCCATCATCCTGCACACTCTTCTGCTCCACGCTGGACTTCCGTTGTCGATCCTGTCCCGTGTCGTGCCGCCCTGCATCGGACGTCATCGCGACGCTGGCCGCATTGCGAGACGCCGGCCTGGCTGACGAGTACGAAGGGGTCTGGAAGGTCGCTCCGCTTGGTTACACGAGTGTGCGGGCCTTTGTTCGGGCCGAATCGTTGCTGATCGACGCTTTCTAGGAGGATTCCATGCCCGACCTGTCCGAGGCCCGCGATTCCCTTTTCAGGGACTGGAACGACATCAGCTTTTTCTGGATCGGCCTGACGTTCGTCGTCGCGTGGCTGGCGGTCGGCTGTGTCCGCTTCCTGGCCCGGTGGACGACGCGGCGTCTGCCGAGCCGCTATCGTTTTTACATACTGCCCTGGGTGCCAGTGCTGCGCCTGGTGATCATCGTCGTGGCCGTCGTCGAGATTGTCCCGCAGCTGATCCGGCCGACTGCTTCCAACTTGATTGCCGTCTTCGGCGCCGCCGGAGTGGCCATCGGGTTTGCTTTCAAGGACTACGTGAGCAGCCTGATCGCTGGACTGGTGCTAGTGTACGAGCGGCCTTACCGGGTCGGAGACTGGGTCAAGATCGGCGGCGATTACGGAGAAGTTCGGGCGGTGGGCATGAGAGCCGTCGAACTTGTTACACCAGGGGATACCGTGGTCACCGTCCCTCACAACAAGATGTGGGACACGGCGATCCATAACTCGAATGGCGGACAGCGCGACATGCAATGCGTGGCTCAGTTCTTTGTCGCACCGATGCACGATGGAGACTCGGTCAGGCGGAAGCTCCTGGACGTGGCCATCAGCAGCGCCTACCTGCACTTCGACCGACCGGTCGTCGTCGTTGCCGCCCAGCTCCCGTGGGGCACACGTTACCTGATTCGCGCCTATCCGATCGAGTGCCGGGAGCAGTTTGCTTTCATCGCGGACCTGACCATTCGGGGTAATGCCGCTCTCCTGAAGATCGGGGCAACGCTGGTCATCGCTCCACCAATCGCTGACGCTTCCGAAAGCTAGACAGCGGGGAGCCGAGTGAATGGTTGCCGCCCTGAATACCGTCTGTGCCCCCATTTCGCAGATCGGTAAAATGCTCCTTGCCGCACTGAGAGAGCATGTAGCCATTGCCCATGAGGAATCCGACGATCGATGACGCCGAACGATCCAGTACCGACTCAATCCGGGCAACGCCCAGTGGTGTTGCTCGCCGGCGCAACCGGCTACGTCGGTGGACGACTGATTCCGTTGCTCGAGAAAAGCGGCGCGGTTCTTCGTTGCCTGGCACGCACCCCGGACAAGCTGCGACCACGCGTGGCCCCGTCCACCGAGGTGGTTGCGGGCGATGTTCTCGATCCGGCATCCCTCGGACTGGCCATGCAAGGCGTCACGACCGCATACTACCTCGTCCATCTGATGTCGGGCTCCAAGGATTTCGAGAAGGACGACCGCCAAGCGGCGATGAACTTTGCCGAGGCTGCCAGAAAGGCCGCTGTGCAGCGGATCATTTATCTGGGCGGTTTGGGAGACGACCAGGATCCGGACCTTTCGCCGCATCTTCGCAGTCGCCAGGAGGTGGGCAAGATCTTACGCGATTCCGGCGTGGAAACCATCGAGTTCCGTGCGTCACTGGTCATCGGAAGCGGCAGCCTTTCCTTCGATCTTGTGAAGTCGCTGACCGACAGACTTCCGGTGATGCTCTGCCCGAAGTGGCTCTCGACACCTACCCAGCCCATTGCCGTGGACGACGTGCTGGCCTACTTGCTTGCGGCCAAGGACCTGCCGCCGGGGGAAAGCCGAGTCTTCGAGATCGGCTGCCGCGATGTCACGACTTACGGCAACATGATCCGCGAATGTGCCCGTCAACAAGGACTGCGACGCTGGCTGATTTCGGTGCCGGTGCTGACTCCTTACCTGTCGAGTCTCTGGCTCGCCCTGGTGACACCCGCAAGCTTCGAGGTTGGTCGGCATCTGATCGAAGGACTGAAGAATCCGACCGTGGTCCGGGACAAGGCCGCTCTCGATGTTTTCTCGATCCGGCCAATGGGGATTCGTGAAGCCGTAGCAAAGGCGCTGAGCCTCCCTGAACCCGACAAGGTCCAAACTCCGTGATGGTGCCGGTGCTGGCGTGCCGCTTGCACTCAGCCCGTTCCATTGCGTGTCGCGGCCTGGAAGAGTGCGTTGCATTCGTCTCCCAGCACTCCTCCGATCAGCGTGCATTTCCAGGCCGGGCCACGACGAACGACCTCCTCGGCCCGTATGTCAATCTGACGCCAGCCAAGATCTTGCAAGAAACGGATGGACGTACCGAACACAACCGTCTCGATGCCGCTCCACAGGACGGCCCCCTGGCACATCGGGCAGGGCTCAGCAGTCGTGTACAGCACAAGGTCGCTGCCGGCGATGTTCTTTTTCGAACAGATCAGCTGGTTAATGGCGTCGATCTCACCGTGCCATGTCGGATTGACCGACGACTTGTTCCATCCTTCGGCCACGATCGTGGCGGTTTGCCGGTTCACGATTACGGCCCCGAACGGCAAGTGGGGCACGTTGGCGGTCAAGGCTATCGCTCGTCGCATGAACTGCTTGTGATCGATATCATTCATGACGCGCTCTTCTTGATTTCTTCGCAACAGGACGCACTTACCCGGCGACGGTGAATTGCCGGCACAGGATCTCGTTGCGGCCAGATTTGGGATAAGGCCGAGGCTCCGGCTGAGCGAAGTCGTTGAGGTCGATGGTGCGGGCACGGAACTCGTAACCGCCGGGTCGGAGTTTCGGCAGCGTCGCCGACCAGATGGCCCAGCTATAGCGCATCGGCCAGTCTTTCGGCCGGCCCGTCTTGGGGTCGAAACCCCAGACGTCGCGCGGCAGTACGCCGTCAGGGAGCGTGCCGCCCCAGTCCTTCGGCGGCGGCTGCAACACACACGACTGCCAGCGGGCCGTCCTCCAGCCCGGATCGTCATCCGGCAGCTGGCCATGATTGCCGGCGTCCGGCCTCAGCCAGTACTCGATGCGCTTGAGCCCTGAAAGGCCCACCATCGCGGTGCCGGTGATGACGATCGGCTGCGTCTTGAAGACCTCGGGGCCTGGATCGACATAGGCCGCCGTCTTGAGATACGACTCCGGATCGTTGTTGCCCGCGGCGTAAGTATCATTGGCCCGGAACTCGTTGGTGATGGTGATGCGTTGCAGCCACTTGATGGACTTGAAGCCGTGCGCCCAGGGCACCACCATGCGAACAGGGCCGCCGCGTTCCAGCGGGATCGGCCCGCCATTGAGCTTGTAGGCAAGGAACGGCCCGAGGTCCCACGGCGGCGCCTCCATCGCCTGCGTGTAACTCAGCGACGACTGAAAGAGTTGCTTGGGATCGTTGTTGTGGAAGCCGTGGTAGTAAACACGGCGAATGTTGTTGATCCGCCCCACCAGCTTGAGCACATCGCGAAGCGGCACGCCTTCCCACAGGCCCTGGCCCAACGGCTGGGCGATGTTGAGGCACTGCATCGCCTTCAGAAACTTGCGCGACTGCGTCTGCCCCAATTTCTCCAGCGTCGCGAAATCGAGGGCGTTGTCCTTGGCCATGGTCCGCGGCGTGGCGATCTGGGCGCCGCCGTCGGCGACGATCTCCAGCCGCCAGGTGTCGCGCGTCAACCGCGCCCGGACCAGCGCATCCCCCTTGAGCGTATGCGGCCGCGGATTGCCGCGACTGACATCCCGAAACTCGCCTGGATTGGTCAGGAAGCGGCGTGATGAACCCATGATGTCTCTCCGCGGGCGAGCGGGACTTCTCCGCATGCCGGGCTTCCGCGAGCGGAGGCTAGCCGAACAGTGCCCGGAGCGGTTCGCCCTCTGCGAGCAGGTCGTATGGCCGGCCTTCGCGGTCGGTCGCGATCAGGTCATGGATGCCCATGGCGTGATAGATAGTCTTGGTGATGTCGGCTGGAGTGACGATGCGTTCGTGCGGGTATTCGGCGAGGCGGTCGCTGGCGCCGTAGGTCTGGCCGCCGCGGATGCCGCCGCCGGCCAGCAAATCGGTGAGGCAATGGGTCCAGTGGTCGCGGCCGGCGCCGCTCACGCCGCCGGAGCGCGGGTCGCCGATGCGCGGCGTGCGGCCCATCTCGCTGGTCACCAGCAGCACCGTCTCGTCCAGCAGGCCGCGCTCGGCCAGGTCGGCCACCAACGCGGCAAAGCCGCGATCGAACTCGGGAAGCAGATAATCCTTCAAGCAGTTGAAGTTGTTGCCATGCGTGTCCCAGCCGCCCGCGCTGGAGCAGCGGCTGGCGATGGCCTCGTTCTCTTTCCAGAAAACGGTGATGAAGGGGACGCCGGCTTCCACCAGTCGGCGGGCCAGAAGCAAGCTCGTGCCATTGATCGTCGGCCCGTAGCGCTCGCGGACCGGCAGAGGTTCGCGTGCCACGTCGAAGGCCGCCGTGGTCTGCGACGCGGCCAGGAGAGAAAAGGCCCGCTGTTGCTGACGCGAGAACGTGCGGACTCCGGCAACACGGTCGAAGTTGCGCCGGGCCTCGTCAAGAGTATCGAGCAGGCCGCGGCGGTCGCTCAGACGCGGCCGGTTCACGCCGGCCTGCAGCGTCAGCGACGGCACGCGAAATTCCAGCGGCCGTTCCAGGCTGCCATCGACATACAGCGGATCAAATTCGACGCCGAGCCGGGCGGCAAACTGCCCCGGCCGGGTATACGGCGCCTTGCTCGGCTTGTGCGGCAGCGTGATCGCATTGGGTAAATAAGCATGGGCCGGCCGACGTGACGCCACCACACAGCCCATGAATGGCCAGTCGTCCGGAAATGGCGTGCGATTGTTGCCCAGCGTGCGAAAGCTTTGATCAGGCACATGCCCGGTCAAATTGTGGTAATAGCCGGCATGATGGTCGTTGGTGTTGACCGTACCCCGCACCGAGTTGACGACCGCCAGATGATGAGCCTGCCGTGCCAGGAGCGGTAAATGCTCGCACAGCCGGATACCGGGAGCGGAGGTCGCGATCGGCCGAAACGGACCACGATATTCCGTGGGCGCATCCGGCTTCATATCCCAGGTGTCGATGTGCGATGCCCCGCCGCACAGGAAGAACAGGATGGTCGATCGGGCCGGCTTGCGCGCCGGCGCCGCGGTTCCCCGTCCCGTCGCCGGCGCGGGCGATCCAAACTGAAAGCCGGACACCCCCAGCCCGGACGCAACCAGAAACGTGCGCCGGTCAATGATCGGATGCCTGATTCGGTTTCCGTCATTCCCCATGATTTCAAGGTATCGGGTTGGACTGATATTTGACAGTGCGATCACGGGGAGCGGGCGGCGTGAGCCCCCTTGAGGCCCACGCTCGCCAGCAACTCCTCAGCTCCCAACGGGAGTCAGCTCATGCGCCGGCGTCAGCGCCAGCGGAACCGGCGCCTTGCCGGGGGTGAGCATCGTCGCGGGCTGGACGGCGAAGTTGCGCCGGCGCAGGTAGCCTTCCTCGCCGTTGGCGTCCAGCTCAGCGATCTGCTGATCGATCAACTTCACGACATGGGCGGTCTGCCGTTCCAGGTGCAGGAAGAAGGCGGACATCTGCGCGGCGCGGGCGAAGCCGATGCCGGAGTGCCGCAGGCCGGCGAACATGGTCCGCAGGTATTGCGGCCACAGCCGCGGGCGGACCAGGTAGCGCATGTTGATGTTCAAAAGGCCGATGAGCATGGACGAGATGCTGCCGGCGGACTGCATGCCGTGCGGATAGCCCTTGTACCACTGCAGAAAGCCACGCACGCGCTCGAAGAACGATTTCGGCGAATAGATGCGCTTGAGAGCGTTGCTGTACTCCTTCAAGATCTCGATGCGCGGCCGGCGCGTGACGAAGTTGAGGCCCGCCGTCATCTGGTCAAGCTCCTCGGGCCGCATGCCGGGACCGGATTCGGGACGCATCAGCGCCCGCCCCTCGCGCGCCAGCCGTCGTTCCAGCTGCGTGTTGGGCAGCGACGCCAGCAACCCCGTCATGGCCACGCCGATGCGCGTCTCCTCGACGCAGGCCACCAGCGCCTCGCCTGCTCCTGGTTTCTCCTCGTCGAAGCCCAGGATGAAGCCGGCCAGCACCAGCATGCCCGATTCGTTGATCTTGCGGATGCTGTCGGCGATGGGCTTGAGCGTGTTCTGCTTCTTCTGCGTCTGCCGCAGGATGGCCGGGTCCGGCGTCTCGATGCCCACGAAGATGCCGCGGAAGTCCGCCCGCTTCATCAGGTCGAGCATCACCGGATCGGACGCCAGCGTGATGGTCGCCTCGGTCGAGAAGAAGAACGGCCAGTTGCGCTCGTCCTGCCAGGCGATGATCCGCGTCAGCAGTTCCTTGGCGGCCTTCTTGTTGCCGATGAAGTTGTCGTCCACGAAATCGACGTGCCCGCGATAGCCGGCCTCGTACAGCGTGTTCAGCTCGACGATGATCTGGTCCGGCGTCTTGAAGCGCGGCACCCGACCGTACAGCTCGATGATGTCGCAGAACTCGCACGTGTACGGACAGCCGCGCGAGCACTGGATGCCGATGTACAGGTAGTTGCTGAAGCGGGCCAGGTCGAAGCGCGGGATCGGCGATTGCGTGACGTCCGGCTTCCTGCCGTGCGCCTCGAACCGCCCCGACTTCTCACCGGCCTCCCAGGCCTTGATGAAGTCCGGCAGCGTGATCTCCGCCTCGTCGAGCACCAGGAAATCAGCCTCGTGATACCAGCCGGGCACGGAAGTGCAGTCCGGACCGCCGACGACGACCGGCTTGTTGTGCTCGTGCACCATCTTGATGAGACGCAGCACCTCGAGCCGTTGCGTGATCATGCCGCCGGTGAAGACGACATCGGCCCAGTCAACATCGGCCGGGTTGAGATCGCAGGTGTTGAGGTCGGCGAGGCGAAACTCCCAGTTGGCGGGAAGCAGCGCCGCCACCGTCAGCAAGCCGAGCGGCGGCATGTTGTAACGGCAGCCGCGGATGCGGGCCACGAAGGAGAAGTTCCAGAAGCTGTACTCGGAAAACCGCGGATAGATGAGCAGGCAGCGCACTTTCCGTTGCATGGCAATCTCCTTGTGTACTGATGACGCTAAGCCGCTGTCGCTCTAAAGTCAAGAGGCGCGACAAGAAAGGACAAGGCAGGTCGCGGATGTCGCTCGGGCCGCACGCAAGCGCCTTCGTAGAATGTGCATGAGAATCTCCTCGAAGACATTGGCCACTGGCACGAGATTGACCCATGCCGAACCAGGTAAGTCCCCTCACCCGTCTCTCCGAGCACCTCTACCGGTTTGCCGACACGTGCAACGTCTACATCATCGTGGACGGCGACGCCGCCCTGCTGATCGATGCCGGCTCCGGGGCTGTGCTGGAGCATCTCGCGGCCATCGGCGTCAAGCGCGTCGAGTGGGTGCTGCACACCCATCATCATCGCGACCAGTGCTGGGGAACGCCGCGGCTGCGCGAGCACGGGGCCAGGGTCGCCGTCCCCGAATACGAGAAGCACCTCTTCGACCAGGCCGAGCTGTTCTGGCGCACGCGCCGCACCTTCGACAACTACAACGACCGCAACACGTTCTTCGCCATCGGCGACAACATCCCCGTCGATGCTGTGCTCGAGGACTATGAAACCTTCACCTGGCGCGGGCACGTCTTCGAGATCCTGCCGGCCAAGGGGCACACGCTCGGCTCCAGCGCCCTGATCGCCACCATCGACGGCCGCCGCGTCGCCTTCACAGGCGACCTGTTCGCCGCCGGCGGCAAGCTCTATCAGCTCCACGCCATGGAATACACCTACGGCTCGATGGAGGGCGTGCTGTTCACCCTGCAATCCATCCAGGCGCTCCGCAAGAAGGGCGTGGCGCTGGCGTTGCCGTCGCATGGGCAAGCCATCAGCGATGTGGCCGGCGACATCGACCGCTTGCAACTTCGCCTCATGGAGTGCGTCCGCCTCGGGCGCGGCATGCGCATCGCCGGCCGGGACAGCGTCCCGGAGACAATCTTCCTCCCGGAACCGCGCTTCGTGCCGCTGTCCCGCCACCTGCTCTGGGGCGGCGTCTGGACCTGCTCCAACTTCTATGTCGTCCTCAGCGACAGCGGCAAGGCGCTGTTCGTGGACTATGGCCACGCCTTCTGGCCGCACATGCACATCGGCCCGGACCACGACGGCCTCGAGTCGATGCGCTTCGTCGAGCACCATCTCGACGAGTTGCGCGACGACTACGGCGTCACCAGCTTCGATCTGGTCATCCCCACGCATATCCACGACGACCACACCTGCGGCATTCCCTTCCTGCAGCGACACCACGGCACGCAATGCTGGGCGCTCACGGAGGTCGGGCAGGTGTTGGCCGACCCGGCGGCCTGGACCAGCACCCCCTGCACCTTCCCCAGGCCGATCCGCATCGACCGCTGGCTCAACGACGGCGAACGCTTCCGCTGGGAGGAGTACGACTTCGAGATCCACTTCGCGCCGGGGCAAACGGAGTTTCATTCGGTCTACGCGGCCACGATCGACGGCCGCAAGGTCGCCTTCACCGGCGACAACTACTTCGTGGCCGAGGTCGTCGCCGGCGGCAAGATGGAGATGCTCCCCTACCAGACGACCGTGCTGCGCAACAGCTTCCAGCTCGCCATGCACCGCCGCTGCGCCGAGGTCATGCGCCGCATTGCCCCGGAGCTGATCTGCCCCGGCCATCGCGACGTGCTCCCCTGCTTCAAGAAGGACCTCGACGTCTACTGCGACTTCATCGCCCGCAAGGAACGCGCCTTCCGCGCCCTCGTGGACGAACCGGCCGACCATTACATCGACCTGTTCTGGGCCCGGTTGCTGCCCTATGTCGCCGTGGTCAAGCCGGGGCAAGACATCGCCTATCGGCTGCTGCTGCGTAACAACCTGGAACGGCCGGCAACCTATCGCGCCCGCTTGCTGCCGCCCGCCGGCTGGCAGACATCGCCCGCGTTCGCCACCATCTCGCTCGAGGCCGGCGCCCGCGGCGAGTTGCTCTTGCCGACGCGCGCACCGGCTCGCGCCGACGGCATCCGCCGCCTGCTCACCGCCGAGATCGAGGTGGACGGCCAGCCGCAGGGACCCGTCAGCGAGGCGCTCGTCACCGTCCAGTAACGCTCCGCTTCACGACGGACAAGACAGGTTTTCGCCGACCTATCCGTCCAGATGATTCGTCCAGGATTCGTCCAGATAACGACACATACCCCCTCGGCACATCCTGCGCAGGACGAATCCACGCCTCTGCCACCCAGCGCGGCAGACAGCCGCTTCGGCGCAACTCATTGTTAATGAATCAGTTACACACCAACCCCGAAAGTAGCCGCCACAAAAGCGTGCAGTCGCGGCAAGGGGCGCTGGACGCATGCGACCGGCATCCGGAACCATCCCACGGATTACAACGTATGACCAGTCCACGTCCCGCGTGCCATGCTCACGGCTCTGCGTGAGCATGCCTGTCACCACGCCGCGACATCCCGACCGGCGGTCGGCGGTGGGAGGGCGAGGCTCCTGCCGAGCCGTGGAGCGACAAGAACCAAGCGCGTTCACGGCTCGGCAGGAGCCTCGCCCTCCCGAATTCCGGCCCATCCACCACGCGGCCAACTATCCGTGCCATCCGTGCCATCCGTGGTTTTACTGGTTCTTGCATCCCGCAAGGTTCCTGTCACCACGCCACGACATCCCGAGGCGTCGGCCGAAGTAGCGAACAAACAGAAAAGCGGAAGATTGGGTCTGACCGGTCTGACCCCCTGCATTTCGGGTTGGCCTTCACGCACATCGGCATGCTACTGCAAGCAGGACCGCTGGTGCGCACACCAGAAGCGTGAAGTGATCTCGGATGAGAGGCGTAGCTGGCGGTCCAACCGCGGGCCAAAGGAGCCAAAGGATTCTTGACGCAGCGTCCGTGCCCGGCGAGAATGGCGTCTGGAAATCGAATCATTGGAGTCGCACATGTCGTCCAAGCTGGTGGTCGTGGCGGGGCCGGATAAGGGCCGGGAATTCACCTTGCAGGAAGGGACCATCGTCATCGGCCGCGGACGGACCTCGCAGACGCAGCTAACCGATCCGCACGTGTCGCGTGCCCACTGCGAGATCTGTTGCGAAGACCATCGAGTGCTCGCCCAGGATGCGCAGAGCTCGGCCGGAACCTATGTCAACCGGCAGCGCATCACACGGCAAGTCCTGCGGCATGGCGACGTGATTCGCGTGGGCGAGACAGAACTGCGGTTCGAGTGCGACCGCGCTGATGACACGACCCTGCCTCCGCCTGCCGCCTCCCCCTCAGCGCCGCAAGCGATTCCCGTAGCCGTGCCTGTGAAGGCGGCGGCAAATGTGCAGCCTGCGGTTGCCCCCGCGGCAGCGCGTGTCGAGGCTGCAGCGCGTGTCGAGGCTGCAGCGCCGGCGCGGGAAATGGTCTTTGCCAATCGTGGCGGCGGCCGGGTGTTGCCCAAGCCGCTCAAGGCTCTGGAGGCGCTGGTCGGGCAGACGCTCGGCAGCTACCACGTCATGCGCGTGCTGGGTGCGGGCACCATTGGCATGGTGTTTCAGGCGCGCGACCTGAAGGACCAGAAGGCGGTGGCGCTCAAGGTGTTGACGGCAGAGTTCGGCCGCGATGCCAAGGCAGTGCTCCGCTTCGTCCGCGGCATGAAGGCCGCTCGTTCGCTGTCGCATCCCAACCTGGTCGCCATCCATGCCGCCGGCGTGACCAGGCCGCATTGCTGGGCGGCCATGGAACTGGTCGACGGCGTCAGCCTTGCCGATGAGCTTCACGAGCAGCGCGGCAAGTACATGGACTGGAAGCAGTGCGTCAATGTCATCGTGCAACTGGCGCGCGGGCTGGCCTACCTGCACGACCGCGGCCTGATTCATCGCAATGTCTTGCCGCAGAATATCTTGATTCGCCGGCAGGACTGGACGGTCAAGCTTGGCGACGTCACCCTCGCCAAGGCGCTCGACGGCGGCGAAAGCCAGGATGTGACTGCCTCCGGCGAGCTGGTCGGCAACGTCTACTACATGGCCCCGGAACGCACGCAAACGCATGCCGCAATCGATGGCCGGGCCGACATCTACAGCCTGGGCGCCACCCTGCACCAGATGCTCACAGGCCGTGTGCTTTTCCAGGGCGGCAGCCTGGTCGAAGTGGCGCAAAAGATTCGACAGGCCCAGCCGGACCGCCCCAGTCAGTATCAACCTGCCATCCCCACCGCCCTGGACGCCCTGGTGCTGCGCACGCTCGCCAAGAACCCAGCCGAACGTTTCGCCACCGCCAAGGACCTGGTCACGGAACTCGAACGGCTGCAATCAACGCGATCATGACGGCGGCTTGCCGGCGCGAACGCGGGCCACGCGCAGACCCACAAAATGATTCCGCGATGGCGGCGATGCGAATGACGTTGTTGCCGTGCAGCGCATGGATGGATCATTCCAGCAGCCGCTCCGACCGACGCGCAGTATGGCCCCGGCCGGATCTTTCTCCTGATCATCGCACCACTCCCAGACATTGCCGTGCATGTCATGCAGTCCCAGCACGTTCGGCTTGTAGGAGCCGACCTTGGCGGTGCGTTTCAAGCCCTTGCCCCCCTCGAAAATGTTGGCCTCCGTGGGCGACAGCTTGTTAGTGGGCTTGTCGTGGTAAAAATGAAACGAACTGTTCGGCCTGGTGGATGAGCCTCCACGACACGCATATTCCCATTCGTCCGATGTGGGCAATCGGTAGGTCCAGCCCGCGTCGTGCACTTGCTTGTTGAGCTTGGCGAGGAGTATCCTCCCAACTAACCATCTCCACGGGCAGCCGCTTGATCTCGTCCGCGGCCAAATCTTGCAACGGACCGGCGCCGGGTTTTGAGAAGTAGCTCGGGTTGGCCCCTGTCACTTTCTGCCACTCCTCCTGCGTGACTTCGTAAACGCCCAGGTAGAAATCCTCCTTGAACTCGACTTGCTTGTCCCCCGGCTTGCCGCCGCCGCCGCCCAGCCAGGCCTTGCCCTTGGGGACGAGGGCGAACTCCATGGCGAGAGAGTTGGTGAAACGATCCTTCTTTACTTGCTTGATCGGCGCCGGATCGCGGAACAGTTCCAGCACCGGCTGCGCGTCGCGCGGCACAATGGTTATCGGCGTGCCGAGATTGCTGCGGTTCTCGATGTTGCGGTCGATGCCCAGCGCGTGGACGATGGTCGCGAGCAGCTCCGCCGGAGTGACGGGGCGTTCCATGACGTTCCTGCCGTCTGGACTTGTCTTGCCGATGACCTGACCGCCCTTGATGCCGCAACCAGCCATGACGACGCTGAAACCTCGCGGCCAATGATCGCGGCCTGCGTTGCCGTTGATCCCTGGCGTGCGCCCAAACTCGCCCATCCAGACCACCAGTGTCGTGTCCAGCAGTTTCCGCTCCGCCAGGTCCGCGATCAACGACGACATGGCTGGATCGAGAATGGCGCAGTTGCGACGGGTGCCCTCTTCGTTTTTCAGATGGGTGTCCCAACCGCCCAGGCTCAGTTCGACCACCGGAACGCCGATTTCGATGAGCCGGCGCGCCAGGTAGCAGTTCTTGCCAAACGGCGATGGGCCATAGGCGTCAATGCGATTCTTCGGCTCGTTGGCAGCCGCAAATGCGGGGATCAAGAATCGTCTCTGCAACGCGGCCAGCCCCTGGTCTGGCTGGTTGAATTCTTGCGGCGTTGGCAGCTTGCCCTCAAGAATCTGTAGTGGCCCATACGCTTCCCCCAAATAACCCGTCTGCTTGACCGGAAAGTGCTTCGACGGTGGGCTCAGTGAGATGTAACTCGGCAGGTTCGCAGCATTCTTTCTTAGTTCCTTGCATGCCAGCGACAGCCAGGACGGATGATCCACCTTTGCTTCCACGCGGCGTCCGGTGCGCATCAGGTAAGTCCCGGCGAGATGGTCTGTTTGATCATGAGTGACCGTGCGCATGATCGCCAGATGTTGCATTTGCTTGGCGAGCAGCGGCAGTGTCTCGGCAATCTGGATGCCCGGCACACTGGTGTCGATGGCCTTGATGCTGCCGCCTTCGGGAACACTCGGTTTAGGATCGAACGTGTCGATCTGGCTGGGTCCGCCACCCATCCACAGGAGGATACAGCTGCGCGGTTTCTTGGTTTGCTCAGGGATGGCGACTTTCTTGATGTCCGTCTTCGAACTGCCTGCGCGAACCCGAGCCAGCCGCAAGCCGTTAATATTATTCCGCAGCCGGTTCGTCGAAGGTGCCCATCCGCGGAACGATGCGCGGGCGTAACCAGAATCGCTGAGCCAACAGCCGCCACGGATGACGCGATGTGGTTCTTTGGGATTCTCGGGTTTCTCGTAAACATCCTCGCACCATTCCCAGACATTGCCATGCATGTCATGCAAACCCAGCCGATTGGGCGGGTACGTGCCAACCTTGCAAGTTCGCTTGAGACGCTTGCCGTCCTCCACGTTGGCTTGCTTGGTGGTCAGTTCCTTCACCGGCTTCTCCAGATAGAAGTCAGCGCCGCTGTCGGTCTTGTCGATCGGTCCGCCCCGGCAGGCGTATTCCCATTCATCCTCCTTCGGCAAGCGATATACCCAGCCTGGATCCTTGACTTTTTCATTGACTAGCTTGACGACGTGCTGCGCTCCCTCCCAGGACACGCCCTCGACGGGAAACCGTAGCTGCTCTTCCTTCGCGATTCCCTTCACGGCTACAAACTCGCTGGGATTGTTGCCCATGACCTTCTGCCACTCGTCCTGAGTCACCTCGTAGACGCCCAGGTAGAAATCCTCCTTGAACTCGACTTGCTTGTCCCCCGGCTTGCCGCCGCCTCCGCCCAGCCAGGCCTTGCCCTTGGGGACGAGCGCGAACTCCATGCCCAGCGAGTTGGTGAACTTTTCTCGACTCTGCGCCCCCGATTTCAGTGGTTTGATCTCAAACTTGCGAACCCACAACTTGGAACGACCCTGACCATGTACGTACAGACCCACCGTTCCAGCGCGGGGCACCCTTTCCATATCCGTGTAATCGAGGACCTGCTGCCCGTTCACTTTCACCGTAATCTGATTCCCCCTCACAAAGATCTCCTGAACGGACCACTCCTCGCGCTTTATGTCAACTTTGGCGTCTGGGGCCGTAAGCATCGCCAGCTTGCCAAGGAAATTGCCAGGCAAGATCATCAGGCCGCTGCCTGGAATGTTCGAGCGATAGGCGTAGTCGGCATGGCGAAAAAGGCTGGCGGAAGCCCCTAGCGACTTGACCTCAACTCGCAGATGAAAATCGAGATAACTGGCACCGGTGTACAGGAGCGCCGCAGCGGTCTTGCCATCACTTGTGATGAGCCCGTTCTCGACCGACCAGAGTCGCCGATCGTTGTTCGGATCGTAGTGAGCCTTCCACGCTTTCAGGTCCTTGCCGTTGAACAGGGCAACGAAGTCGTCTGTGGGCGGCGTCGGTTCTTCTGGGGACGGTTTCTTGTCCTTCTCGGACTTTTCCTTATGGACAATCTTCGCGTCCTCCCGCCCGACGCGAACCACTTCGCGCCTGTTCTCGCGCGACAGCGCAAACCGATTCGTCTTGAGTTTTAGCCCCTTCGTCCCCGGTCCCAGTTCCAGCTCATACTCGCCGTTGCGCAGCGTCGCCTTGTGGCCGGTTTGCTTGTCGAGTATGGTCACCAGCTTACCGCCTTCCTTGACGTGAACTTCGACGTCAGGATCATCCGTCTCGATTATCAGGATGCCGCCGTCCGGAGTCAGCACGCGAATCGTCACGGCGAGAAGGATAACAGCAAGCAGTGCCGCCGCGGCGCCAAGCAGCACGCGCGGCCGGCGATGCCATGGCGTCTTGGTCGGCGATTTCGCGAGCACCGGTTTCGTTGCTGCCGATTTCGTTGCTGCCGATTTCGTCGCCTGGGGAATCGCGACGGGAACCGGCACCGTCTGCGTCGTTTCGGTCGTCACGCGAGGCTTCTCCGTCGTCAGTCCGCTGAACGGCTCCAGCGCCTTGGCGACTGCAGAGGGCGTTGCAAAACGATCGTCCGGCTTCTTGGCCAGCATCTTGTGAAGCACCGCCGCGAGCGCCTCCGGGACATCTTCGCGAATCTCGCGGATCGGCTTCGGCGCCTGATCCAGGTGGGCCAGGATGCGCTGGAGGTGCGTGCCCTCGGCAAACGGCGGCCGGCCGGCCAGCAGCGCGTACAACGTGCAACCCAGGCTGTAAATGTCGGCGCGGATGTCGGCCTTGCTGGCATCCGTGGCCTGCTCGGGGGCGATGTAATCCGGCGTGCCCATCACGCTGCCTTCCTGCGTGAGGTTGCCTCCGACGCGCTGCTTGTCCAGGCTCAGCCGCGCCAGGCCGAAGTCGAGGATCTTGATTTGTCCCTTGGGAGTGAGCATCAGATTGGCTGGCTTGATGTCGCGATGCACCATGCCTTTCTCGTGCGCGTGCTGCAAGCCGAGTGCCGCCTGGCGGACAAACTCGCATGCATGCGCCACGCTCAATCGGCCCTTCTTCTCCAGGTACTTCGACAGGCTCAGGCCGTTGACGTGCTCCATGACCAGGAAGTGCGTGTCGGCGACCTGGTCGGCATCGTAGGCCGTGACGATGTTCGGATGATTGAGCCTGGCGGCTGCCTTCACCTCGCGGTGAAAGCGCTCGACGGCCGTGGCCCCTTGCACCAAACTGGCGTTGATGATCTTGAGCGCGACCGTCCGCTCCATGCGCAGATGCTCGGCCTTGTATACCGTGCCCATGCCGCCCTGGCCGAGCGGTTCAAGGATTCGATAGCGCGGATGGCCGGCGAAGGCGGCGGCAGGATCGGCCGACGACGGCGATGCCTTCTCCGCCGGCGGCAGCGTCGCTTGATCGGGGAGGTTCACAACCCGGCGACTGTCGCCGGCCGACGTTCTCTCGACAGGCGCTCTTTGGGCGTTCATCCATTCAGAGCATTGGTCGCAAGCAAGCAAATGGCTTTCCACCGTCGCGCGATCTCGGGCCGACAGCTTACCGGCGACATAGTCGCGCAGCTGAACCTCGCTGGGATGCAGGGTCTTCACCTGGCTCATGGGCTCCTCCGGGGTGGCGCTCGCCGTCGCTCAGCACAAGGTCCATTTCGTCATTCTGATGATCATCATGGCATCTTTGACATGGTGGAGCGCCTGTCCCAAGCGTGCGTCGGAGACGCATGGCGTCGGCCCGGCGTCGGATTCCAAGCAATGTCGTAAGCCAACCACGACGCGGGCTCAGAACGCCCACGCCGATCCGCAAGGAAACCATGATACGGTCTTACCCACCTATCGGTAGTCGCAGCAATTCTACTGCGGCACCAGACTGCACGCCAGATCGTCCCGTGGCCTCCAGCAGATGCCTCAATCGATATAGATCATCTCGTTGAGATTCAGAACGATCTTGCACAGCCGGGCCAGTGCCAGGCGACGGTCGCCGGCGCGTTCGCGGCGGACGAAACCGGCGGCGATCTCGAGCTCGCGCGGCGTGGGTTGCCGGCCCAGGGCGAGGCGGAACATGCGTGCCACATTGCCCTCCGGCTCGGTCCCCGTCTCGCGCAGCAGCCGCTCCGCGCAGGCCAGCGACTGCTCCTCCATGAACTGGCTGTTGAGCAGGATCAACGCCTGCGGCGCGATGGTGGTCACGGCCCGCGACGGCGTGGATGTGTCCGGGCTGGCAACGTCGAAGCTCTCCAGAAACGGCACGCCCAGCGTGCGCTTGACGAAGATGTAGACGCTGCGGCGGGCCTGCTCGCGCGGCGGCGAGTGGCCCCAGCCGTTGCCCGGCTTCGATTGCGTGGCCAGCACCTCCCTGGGCAAGGTCGGGAAAAAGCCGCGACCCCCCATCGCCAGGTTGAGCTCGCCGCTGACGGCGAGGATCGCATCGCGAATGGCCTCGGCCTCCAGCCGCCGCAGATTCTGCCGCCAGAGCAGCGCGTTGCCCGGATCGACGCGCATCGCCCGCTCGTCGCCGGCGCGCGACGATTGCCGGTACGTCTCGGAAAGCAGGATCCGCCGGTGCAGCGGCTTGATGCGCCAGCCGCCGGCGATGAACTCGCTCGCCAGCCAGTCGAGCAGCTCGGGGTGCGAGGGGGGCAGTCCGGTCTTGCCGAAATCGCTGGGCGTGGCCACGATGCCGCGGCCGAAGTGATGATGCCACAGCCGGTTGACCAGCACGCGCGCCGTCAGCGGATTGGCCGGGCTGGCGATCCAGTCGGCTAGCAGCCGGCGCCGGCCCGTCGACTTCGCGTCCCGGGCGGCAGTCGGCAGGCGCGGCTCCGCAGCTTCCGCCGACGCACACAGCACCTGCACGAAGCGCGGCACGACTTCCTTGCCCGGCGTCGCCGCGCTGCCGCGCACCAGCACCTGCGTCGGCGCAGCCTTCGGCCCGAACTCGTGCACCGCCAGCGTCTGCCCGCCCCCCTTCAGCCGCGCAAACATCACCTTGTCCGAGTTCTGGTCCGGCTTGGCATACGGCCGGATGTTCCGCAGGAACGCCAGCATCCCGTAATAGTCTTCCTGCTCGATCGGATCGAACTTGTGATCATGGCAGCGGGCGCAGCCAAGCGTGAGACCCAGAAATGCCGAGCTGGTCGTGGACAGCATGTCGTCCAGCTCGTCGAACTGGGCCTGGCGGGCGTCGTCCGGCTCGTCGTCCCAGACGCCGAGCCGGTAGAACGCCGTCGCCGTCAGCGTGTCGTCGGTGACATGGTCGATCTCGTCGCCGGCCAGGTTCTCGCGAATGAAGCGGTCGAACGGCCTGGCCTCGTTGAAGGCGCGGATGACGTAATCGCGATAGCGCCACGAGTGCGGCTTCTCGTCGTCGCGCTCGTAGCCGTTGGTCTGCCCGAAGCGCACGACGTCGAGCCAGTGCCGGCCCCAGCGCTCGCCATACTGCGGCATGGCCAGCAGCCGGTCGATGAGACGCTCGTAGGCATCCGGCCGGCTGTCGGTGACGTAGGCATCGACCTCCTCCGGCGCCGGCGGCAGGCCGATCAGGTCAAAGTAGACGCGCCGGACCAGCTCGCGCCGCGACGCGGGCGGCGACAGCGTCAGCCCCTTGTCACGCAGCTTGTGCAGGACGAAGGCATCGATCGGCTGGCTCGGCCGCACGCCGTCAACCATCGGCAGCGCCGGCCGCCTGATCGGCCGGAACGACCAGAACTGCCGGTCCTCGTCGGTGATCTTCTTCCCGGATCGGGGTGTCGCGCTGTCGACCTTGCCGCTGCCCGGCCAGGGCAGGCCCTGCTTCACCCACTCGGTGAGGGCGGCAATCTCGCGCTTGCCGAGCTTCTTGTCCGGCGGCATCTCCAGGTCGCCCTGGTAATGAATGGCCTTGATGAGCCGGCTGTCGGCCGGGTTGCCGGCCACGACGGCCGGACCGAGACTGCCTCCCTTCAGGATGGCCGCCCGCGAATCCAGCCGCAGCTCGCCGCGCTGCTTCTTCGGCCCGTGACACCGATAACACTGGTTCGCCAGCACCGGCCGCACCTGCGTCTCGAAGAACCGCGCCTGCTCCGGCGTGGGCTGCAGTTCGTCGGCGCAGCTGACACCCGCGCCAAGCAGTAGTGCCACGACTGAGATGAACCGCTTCGAGATCGGCACGGACCGCATGGCTGGCCTCGCTGGTTATCCGGTTCGGCGCGGCTTCGCGCGCCTCAGGCAAGACCGCGGGCCTAGCAAGGGCTCCGGTCCCCTTCTCCATCGTAACTCTAACCGATCGTCGGCGCGTATTCAATGAACTGGCTTCTGTCCCACGCGTCGGTCGCTGCGCGTTTTCAGCCCCGTTCCACGGGGCTTGCCGCGAAGCGGTCCAGGCCCGCCGTTCACGGCGGGTAAGGCGGCGCGCAAGTTTCATGTGGAGCCCCGTTCCACGGGGCTTCTCGCCGTTGTGCTTGAGCACGGCTTGCTCCGCAGAGAAACAGCGTGGCCAAGCCGCGAAGAGCGCCAAGAAAGAAATGCCGCCGCCTTGCATTATCTTGAATTTCTTGGCGCTCTTCGCGTCTTCGCGGTGCAAAGCAGGACCGGTATGCTAGCGCTTGTAAGGATCCATGGTTCGCAGACGATTGCGGCAAGCAGGACCACGGGATTGCTCTGGTCCCTTCCCCCATATAAAGCCTGGGTGCGTCGGTTCGCCGGCTTCGCATGGGAAAAGCGCATGCCGTAGCGAAAAAACGCTTGCCAGCCACCGCGCCGCACCGCTACACTGCATCCATGCCGGCACGCAGGCAAGCTGCTGGCCCATCGTATCTCCATAGACATCTGGCTGCGGGGCCCGCGGTTCAGTCCAACAGGAATCTATCCTGAACGTTGAACGTTCGGCGGATTTACAAGCGGAGTGCCGCGCTTATGGGAATGCGGGCGTCACTCACCCTGATTTCACCCAAGGCGTACTCCGCAATGGTCAAAGATCCGCAAAATGCTGATGTTTCCCTGGAAGGCAGACGCTATGACATCGATAAAGCATTCTCAGAGTTCCACGAGGTGTTCATCCTTTGGGGAGATCCGCTAAGATTTGCCATCGAAGGAGAATTCTGTCCGTATGGCAACTTCCAGGAAAATGACACAGGGATGAACGACGGTTTCGTCTCGCCTTCCTTAGCTGCTCGTATCGCGAAAGAACTGACGAAACTTCCATTCAAAAAAGTGTCCGAAGCTGTACGGAAACGATGGCGCAAACTTGATCTCAGATATCCTGACGATGAGGATGAGTTCTTGAGCCACCATTTTGCGACCCTTAAGGAAGCGTACGCTGCGGCAGCAGAACAAGGGATGGCTGTCCACATAGGAATTTGCTGAGTCACGGGAGAACCCCGCCGAACCTAGATGATGCCGGTTGTGCAGCAGCGCCGAAAGGCCGCACGGACAGTTTGAGCAAACTGTCCGCGGCAATTTCAACGCGGCCCCCGCGTTCGGAATCGTTTAAGTCAGATCGATGAACGCTGTATTTTGCCTCTGAGGAAAACAGTGAACCGACCAGGAATCTGGCCCCGGGTCGCAGCGAGAACAAGCCGCGAGCCGGGCAAGCTCGCACTGTTTCGCCTCAGTCGAATCTGGAATGACGGCCGGTTCGGGTTAGCATAACCTGAACGGAGGGATTGCACCATGTCTGACAGACAGCCCCGCCGTCATTTCACGCCTCAGGAGAAGGTCGCGATCGTCAAGCGCCATCTTCTCGAAGGCACTCCCGTCTCCAGCTTGTGCGACGAGTTCGAGATCAATCC
>Ga0194131_10003599_pt1 | contig 24213 bp, 20 predicted proteins | sample TA2KigO120mmetaG_FD_148631 | JGI IMG/M metagenome (GOLD analysis project Ga0194131, IMG submission 148631) | Freshwater microbial communities from Lake Tanganyika, Tanzania - TA2015053 Kigoma Offshore 120m | ecosystem: Environmental > Aquatic > Freshwater > Lake | place: Tanzania: Lake... | reverse complement strand
CGCATTCAACTTGAAGTCCAGCGCCTCGGTCGATCCCACCGTTTCCAGCACGCCGTCGTTGCGCGCCAGCGCTCGCAGCAGGTTCGTATTTGCATCGTCGCCAACCGCGAAGACGAACGTCCGCGGCTTCTTGGACGCAGCCCACTTCGACGCATATGACGCCGCGATCCGCCCGCTGCGAATCTCGCCCTCCGACGCCCCGCCATCGGTGAACAGCACGATCGCCGCATTCTCCGGCGCCGCGGCCAATGCCGCCTCCAATGCCGCCGATAGATTTGTCGTCCCTCGTAGCGGTTGATCCTTCAACCAAGCCAGCGCCTTCTCGGCATTCTCCGGGCCGCCGGCCGATGCGGAACCACCGAACCGATTCACCGAAGAATTAAACGTAAACAGGTCGAACCGATCGGCCGCCGTCAAACTCGTCAACAGCTTCGTCAGCGCCGCGTACGAGCGTTCCAGTTTGTCCCACTGCATCGACAGCGACGCATCGAACAGCGCGACCACCCGCCGCGCCGGAGCATGCGAATCTGCCGCGGGCGGCACCACTACCGACGCTTCAAAGTAACCGGACTCGCGCAAATCTTCCCGCTGGGCAACCACAGCCAGCGAAGGCGTCTTCGGCGACCCGCGCCGAAGCGTAATCGCAAAGTCCTCCGTCAACGCGACATTCCGCGCATCCATCGACGCCCGAATCCGTGTTGGCGTTTTCTCCTGCACCGTCAATGAGAACGATTTGCTGACCACATCGAACGCTTCGATCGCATGCGCCGACTGCACATGCAAGGTGATCCATATCCGCCCAACCGTCTGCTGCCGGTACACCTCCGGTTTCAACGGGATCGCCAAATAGTTCACCAAATTTTCAAGTGGCAGCCGCTGATGATACTCCAACTCCACGCGCTTGGTTCCATACGGAGGAATCGGCACAACCTTCGCGCTAAACACCCGCGTCCGCCGCCCCTCGTCGGAGTCCGACTCGCCCATCTGCAACAGCCCCGGGTCGATCGCCTGCAAGCGAATATCCTGATACAACTCCTCGGCCCGCTTGCGCTCCAGAATCACGCCGGGAATCCGCACCGGTCCATCCCACACGGCAAAATCGGAAACCATCGCGTTGCCCGGCAGCGCGAATACGTAATTGCCTTCCTGTACGGCGCCGGTCTTGTTCGAAAAAATCTGCCGCATCGCGACGCGCGCGCTCGATCCGTCGATGAAAATATCGATCGCCGTCTCCTCGACCCCGAGCACCGCCGCATCCGGCGCCTGTTTATTCGCGGGGATCAGCGTACCCACATCCGCGTACGCCATCGATCCAAACAATACTAATAAGAAATGTTTCATCTCCCCGTGCTCATTACCAAGCCGTTATCGGTGCCTACGTACAGCCTGTTGCCATGATAGAGGATCGCCGTGGCGTTCGCCGACGGCAGCCCCGCGCGGTGCGCGCTCCACGTCTGCGACGTTCGATCCCAGATTAACAACCCGTGCTCCAACGTCCCCGCGTACACCGCCGACGGCGTCACCGCCATCGCGTTCGGATTCACGACCACGTTTCGCGGCAGGCCTTCAAAACTCCGCCACTCGCCGCCATCGGATAGCCGCTGCAGGCCGCCGCCATAAGTACCGGCCCACCATTCGTCGCCCACGCGCGCAAACGCCGTGATCCAGTTTGTCTTCAAACCGGAGTTCGCCGTCGTATCGCTCCGCTTCACGGATTCGCCCAACAAAACAGATGCGCCGCCCAGCGTACCTGCTACAAGAATTTCGCTCTTCGCCGCCAAGGTGTATACGTGATTGTTGACCAGCCCGTGAAACGCGTAAATGCTCCGAGCCCCGCCGTCCAGAAACGTCAGCCCCGCCGGCGTCGCCGCAACCCATCCCGCGCCGCGCGCCACAATATCGGTCACATGATTGGCGATCAAGCCATCGGCTTTCGTCAGCACCTGCCGCTGCTTGCCCGCCGCCGCATCGAACACAACAAGCCCGTTGGCGGTCGCCGCCGCCATGCGTTGGCCATCGGAAGACAGTACGAGCCGGTTCACGCAGAATACACGCTCGTCTTCTACATGCGCAATCCGCGCCCGATTCCGCTCAACAATATCGATACCCCGGTCGAAATACCCAACCCACAACCGTCCGCCTGCATCGGCCTGCAGCGCGCTGACGTTGCCATGCGTCAGCAGCGCCGGCGCGCGGTCGATCGCATTCAGCCGCTTCCCCTCCCGCAGCACTTCCACCTTCGACGGCCGGACGACATACACATCGCCACCCTCCCCAAACACGCGCCGCACTTCGCCGGAATCTTCCGGCGCATTCCGCGACGGAACCCGCAACAGCCCGTCGTTCAAAGTGCCGATAATAACTTCCCCCTCGCGCGCCAGCAGCGACCGCGCAAAGACGCCCGGCGCAATCACCCGCTCAAACGCCCCGCCACGAAACACCGCCACACCGGTCGACGTGCCCACATACGCCGCGTCCCCATGCACAGCCAGAGCATGCACGCCGTTATCGGGCAGCCGTTCGGCCTCGGTGAATCGCTCGGTCTGTCCCGCGCGCAAATGAAACACGCCCTCACTGCGCGTCCCAATCCACAAATCGTCGTCCGCGCCAGCCAGTGACGTCGCCTGAACCGAACCTAAAGATGGATGCACCGGCCGCAGCCGCGCGCCGGCGTATCGCAGCACGCCCCGCCCGGCCGTCGCCAACAACAACGATCCTGTCGATAGCGGCAACACCGCGCGTACCTTCCGCGCCTCGACAACCTCCGGCAGCAACCGCTCGAACTGCGCGCCGTCAAAGAGCAGCACACCTTCCCCCTCGGTCGCGACGATCAACTTCTCCTCCGCCGCCAACGCATTCAACGGCGCCGCGGGCAACTCAAATCCAGCGCGCCAGGTTCGATCCAACTCGCCATCGGCCTTGTACCGGAACAACGCATTCGACGACGCCAGATACAACGCCCCTTTCCAAATCGCCGCGTCGCGAAAATCGGCCGGACTCGCCACGGTCTCCCAACCTGCCGGCGGCGCGGTATCCAAAACCATTTTCGAAAACCGTACCTCCGCCGCGTCGCGCGTGGCGATCAGAGCCGTCTCCTCCGCGCGGTTCACTCGATACAGCGTCCACGCCCAAAACGCCGCCGCCGCAACAATAGGAACCGCGATGTACTTTCTCATGTGACGATCAGTAACGAAACTTCCGGCCGGCAATTCACGCGAAAACCCAGAATGTTCCCCACGCCCCGTGTCGTGTGGATCCACCGGTCCTCGAAACGGTTTACCCCCACCGCATACCGCCTATCAAGCACCGGAACAATGGGTGGCCCATAGAAAGGAATCATCAACTGCCCGCCATGCGTGTGGCCGCTCAGCATCAGATCCCACCGAAACAACTTGCAGTCCTCTTTGCCGTCAGGATTGTGATTCAGCAGCAACACCGGATCGCCGTCGTTCTTCACATTCGCAAACGCCAGCGGCGCGCTCAACTCGTCCGACCACCAGTCGCCCACGCCTACAACCCACAGAGGCGTGCCCGCCACCTCGATTTTCACCGCGTCGTTATGCAGCACCTTCACGCCGCCGCGTGTCACCAATTGCCGGATGTACGTGCTCGTGGGAAACCAACCCGCGCGCGCCGACCACGCCCCGCCGTCGTGGTTACCAACCACCGCAAACGTTGGGCACACCGAACTGCACATCTGCAAGACCGATTCATACCGCGCCGCGTCAAAGTCGTTATCGGTCGTGACAAAGTCGCCGGTCAGGCAAACGATATCGGGCTTCATCGCCATCCCGCGCCGCAACGATTCTTCGATGAACGACACCGGCACAATCGCCGCTGCATGAAAGTCGGAGAGATGCAGCACCCGCAGCGGCCGCTTCAAGCCACGTCCCGTGACGACGTTTTTCTGCGTTTCCTCCAGCCATCGCGGCTCGACAAAGTGCGAGTACCCGTAGGCGCTCAGCGCCGCCGTCGGAAGGCCGTAGAGAAAGACGCGACGATTCAACTTCTCTTATTTTGCCGCACTCCGCCGCAGTTCAGACGTGAAGTTCTCCAGGTAGACAATCTCGTTAAAGTTGCGGCGCAATTGCGTCTCGTCCGGAATGCTAACCACCATGCGCTTCCCCCCGGGCGCCACCGCGAACCGCCGCAGGCTCGTATTGACTCCCAACTTCCGCTGCGCCCAAACGCGCGGCTTCGAGAACCGGATCGAATCCCCCGACTGCTCAAAGGAAACGACCATCGGCTGACCGTCGCCGCCTACATAAAACAGATCCCGCCCGCCTGGTGCAAAGTAAGGCTGCGCCCCACCGTTACTCGATATCTGAACTTTTCCCGTCGCCGATGGAAACGACCGCGCGTAAACCTCGCTCACACCCGACTCATCGGAAGTGAACGCCAACCACTTTGAATCCGGCGTGAAGCCCGCGTGAATCTCAACGAACTGCGTCGCCTGAAACGCCTTCGGTTCGCCCGCCTTTACCGCTCCGCCCGTCCATTCCAGCGGCAGCGTCCACAGATCGTTGCCTGTCTTGGCGCCCTGAATGCAATACGCCAGAAAACGCCCATCCGCGCTAATCGCGTGAATAAACACGCTGCTATTGGCATGTTCGAAAATCGTCTCCGGTTCCGAAGATCCATCCGCGCGCACAATCCGCATCTGCTTGCCGAGCGAGTAGATGATCGACTTGCTATCCGGCGTCCAAACGTATACGTATTCGTTACCGTCCGGCGTTAATGTGAGCCGTCGCGAAACGTCGCGCGCCAGATCGCGTACCCAGATGTCGCGGTTATTTGCCACCTGCTGCAAATAGGCCAACTGTTTGCCATCGGGCGAGAGCACTGGGAAGGAATATTCGCCCGGCTTCGGCAGGATCGGCTGCAGTCTACCATCCGGCTCGAGCCACTGCAATGTGCTTTGTGGCGATCCCTTCTGCTCGACGTAGATCACCGTCCCTTCGGCGCTGACCGCGAACTGCGCGCTGCCCAACACATCGTTCACCGCCACTCGCTCAATCACCGGACGCGTGAGTCCGGTGATCTCCAGTTTTGCCGGGTCGAAAGGCGCAGCGTACGCAGTACCCGAATTGAACCAAAGCAAATGCCCGGAGTTCAAATACCGGCCATCATACGCGCCGCGCTGAATCACTTTCCGCTCGCCCGTGGCGAATACAACCGCCTCCACCGATCCCGAATTCGCATACGGTTCGACGTTTGAGAAAAACAGCGCCGCCTTCGAACCCGGCAGCACGACCGGCCATCGATGATGCGTTTCCCCTTGCGCCAACGTCGAGACCGGTTCAGGCGTTCCGCCATTACCCGGAATCCGCATCAGCCGCGAGCCGAATGTCGCGACGATATTCCCATCGTCGCCCCACGATCCACTCATCGCGGACAATCCTGCAACATAGCACAGCACGACGATCGAGCCGCCGGCCGACGAGATCTTTTTCAACTTTCCACCGGAGAAAAATCCGATCCATTCCCCATCCGGCGAAAAAAACGGATTGGCCGCTTGATCCGTCCCTGCCAGCACACGCGGCTCCGCGTCGCTCAATCGCCGTGTCACCAGCCGCCGTATCCGATCCGCGCCGAAGCTTGAATATGCGATGCGGGTGCCATCTCGCGAGATCGCAATCGCGTTTGCCATGCCGACACCGAGGTCGACGTCATCCCCCAAACTTACCGTCAACCGCCGAAATGGAGAATTGGACGTGCTCCGGCTTCCCACCCAAACCGCCACCGCCAACCCCGCCGCCAGCAATCCCGCCACCGCGGGCCACAACCACCGCCGGCCCGCCGCAGCCGCAACCGGCCGATCCTCCACCAATCGCCAAGCATCGCCGATATCCCGAATCCGGCTCGTCCGATCCCGCTCCAGACATCGTCGCAAAATCGTGATCACCTGCCCTGGCGTATCGCCCGGCAAAGCGCTCCAATCGACTTCCGCCCGCAACGTCGCCGCCATTACTTCCGCCAGCGTCGATCCCGCAAACGCGCGTTTGCCCGACAGCAATTCATACAGCACCGCGCCGTACGCCCACACATCCGCGCGCCGGTCCACGCCCGCGCCCAGCACCTGCTCCGGGGCCATGTATCCCGCCGTGCCGAGTATCACTCCCGTGCCCGTATCCTGCAACGCCATCGTTTCGGTTTCATCGGTCGGCGCCCGCGACGGCGCCACCGATTTCGCCAGCCCAAAATCGAGCAACTTCACCGCGCCATCATCGGTCAATTTCACATTCGCTGGTTTCAGGTCGCGATGAATGATGCCACTCTCATGCGCCGCCTCCAACGCGCTCGCAATCTGCCGGGCAATTGCGACCGCTTCCTTCACCGGTACACGGCCTTTCGCCAGCCGCTCCCGCAGAGTCGGCCCCGGAACGTACTCCATCACCAACGCCATCACGCCGCCGAAATTTTCCAGGCCATACACATGCGCGATGTTTGTATGGTTCAACGATGCGAGCGTCTTGGCTTTCCGCTCAAACCGCGCCAGCAGTTCGCGATCCGAAGCCACCGCCGCCGGCAAAACCTTGATCGCAACCGTCCGGTCGAGCTTGGCGTCGCGCGCCTTGTACACCTCGCCCATGCCGCCCTTGCCCAGCATCTCGCCGACCGCATAAACGCCGAATTGTGTGCCCGGACCAATTGCCATCGCAGAACCGAGTATATCCGCTTAGCGCGAACCGCCGCGCAACCGGGCCGGGCGTGCGCTATGGCCTATTCCAGCTTCGCAGGCTTGGCCTGCAAGAGTTCGTCCCACTCGAAAGCATGTCCCAACGCTCGCTTCACCACATGATGCCGTCCAGCCGAAAGCGCACCGATCTTCTCGACAAGCGAACGGATCGGCACGGTACGAATGTTGTCAAGATTGGCGACACTCATACGAGCCATGCCTTCTTGTCGAGAAAGCGTCACTTCCGCGCCGATCCCGCGAATTGTGGTCGTAATCTCTGCAACAGTAACTTTGTTCAAGTACTCATATGCCGAAGTTCTGCTGAGCAGCAAAACAGGCCGGCGTCCCGCGGGCAGTGGTAACAATGCCCACCAGACTTCATACTGTTTCATTTTGTCGCCGGTTCAGGATTCCACTCAAGAGGGTCGGACCAATCGTCTGCCTCTTCCGCCGAATCCGGCTGCAGCAAGTAGGCGTCCCGCATCCGATCAAACTCGCTCCGATGCAATTCGTTCCGAATCGCTTGCCGGATGAATTCGCTACGCTCCCGCTTACTCGCGGGCGCCGCCTTCTCCAGTTCGGCTACCAATTCATCATCGAGTTGGATCAGTACGTTCTTCATATAGATCACTATATAGAAAGCCGCGCCGCGCCACAACCCTACGCCACAATCTTCCGGCAATACTCCACGCACTTCCGAATCTCGGCCACCGTGTCCGGCGCCTTGTACTCGTACTCAATATTCGCCGGAATCGCCTGCCTGTTCGCCTTCAGCCACGTCAGCACATCCTTGATCGGCGTGTCTCCCTGGCCGAACGGCATGTTGTCGCCCTGGTTCTTCTTGCGGTCTTTAATATGCAGCGTGACGATGCGGCCACAATACTGCTCCATGAACTTCACCGGCTCAAAGTTCGCGGCCACAAAGTGCCCGATGTCGAGGTTGACGCAAATGTACTTGCTCATCCCCTTCATCGCTTCCAAAAAGTCCTCCCGCGTCGCGAACTCGTTCTTCACGATCCGCGAGTGATTGTGCATGCCGACACGAATCTTCGCCTTCTTCGCCCACGGGTCGACCTTCTTCGCCGTCGTCACATTCGACGACGCCGTAATCACCTTCGCCCCCAGAGCATTGGCAAACTCAAACCCCCGCGCGATTTCCTTGTCTGAAAAATTCTCGCGGAAGCTGTAGTTATAGGCGTGAATCGTAATCCCCGCGTCGTTGAACTTCTTGCGCAAGTCGGTGAAGTGCGTGATCGGCACCTTCAACCGCCAGTCGGTGACCTCCTTCGGATCAACTCGCCCTTTAAATGGCTCGGCATGGCCGCTCCACATCTCGACGGTATTGATACCGAGTTCGTTCAGCGCTTTGATAGCGGCATCGCTATCGCGGTCACGCAGCGAGTACGTCTGGGCGCCGATAATCACGCCCTTGAAGTTCTTATCGGCCTTGATCCCGGCCGCCGAAAGCGCGAGCCCGGAGGCCGCGGAAAGAAAGGTTCTACGAGTTTGCATCGTGGTCTTCATCCTATCAAATCGCTACTCAAACATGCCCTCATACAGCGCGCTAGTCAAATACCGCTCGCCCGAATCGGGCAATATCACGACGATTGTTCTGCCTTTGTTCTCCGGCGCTTTCGCCAGTCGAATCGCCGCCACCGCCGCCGCCCCGCAGGAGATCCCGCAAAGAATCCCTTCTTCTTTCGCCAGCCGCCGCGCCATCTCGATCGACTCCTCGTTCGTCACTTGATGAACCTGATCGACCGCACCCATGTTCAGCGTGTCCGGAATGAACCCCGCGCCGATTCCCTGAATCTTGTGCGGCCCCGGCTTCAGCGCCTCTCCGTTCCGCGTTTGCGTAATAACCGGGCTGTGCGCCGGCTCGACGGCGACGGAAAGTATATTTTTCCCCTTGATTTCTTTGATGTACTTCGTCACGCCGGAAATCGTTCCGCCGGTACCCACGCCCGCGACGAAAATATCGATTCCGCCCTCGGTGTCTTCCCAAATCTCCGGCCCGGTCGTCTCCACGTGAATCCGCGGATTCGCCGGGTTCTTGAACTGCTGCAGCAGTACATACTTCCCGGGATTGTCCTCAGCCAACTGCTCCGCCTTGCCGATCGCCCCCTTCATCCCGAGCGCCCCTTCAGTCAACAACAAGTTCGCCCCAAACGCCTTCAACACTTTCCGGCGCTCCACCGACATCGTCTCCGGCATTGTCAGCGTGATCGGATACCCCCGCGCCGCCGCCACGAACGCCAGCGCAATACCGGTATTCCCGCTTGTCGGTTCGATCAGTTCCTTTCCCCGCGTAAGTACGCCCCGCTTCTCCGCATCCCAAACCATCGAAGCGCCGATGCGGCACTTCACCGAATACGCCGGATTACGCCCCTCGATCTTCGCCAGCACCGTCGCGCCGGCGCCGTCCGTCACTCGATTTAGTTTCACCAACGGCGTCCGGCCGATGCTCAACGAGTTGTCTTGATAAAGCATGCTGCACTCCTAGATATCCCAATTGGGAACGTACTTGTTTTGACGATCCTTCCAGCTTCGTGCCAAATCGGCGAACGTCGTGTGATCGATCACCGCCGAGATCGAGCGATCCACCTGGGTCCACATGTTACTAAACGGCGTTTCAAGACGTTTTCGCGACCGCGCTCCGGCGTCTCGCGCGCCGTCGATATGCCGCAGCACCTCGCCGATCGTAATCGCATCCGCTGGACGCGCCAGCAAGTAGCCCCCATCGGCCCCGCGCCGCGATTCGACAAAGCCGCCTTGCTTCAGGCTCGAAAGTATCAATTCCAAAAACTTCTGCGGTATCTTTTGCCGCCGGGCAATCTCGGCGATCTTCACCGGACCATTCGATTCCTGCGTCACCAAATCAAACAGCGCATGCAGGGCGTATTCACCTTTGACCGAGGTCGTCACAATATTATGAAAAGGGAATCCCCAGTTCCCTTATCGAGATTACCGTATTTCAAGCCGTCGCCGCTTTAGACGCACGCAGCGGAACGCCGCGCACCGCCAGCGAATCGACCAGCGCCTCGTGCGTCTCCGGCGAAAGCAGCCAGTAAGTGCCTGATGGATCATCCACTTGCGCGGCCTGCCCTCGCGCCGCCAAGACGATCAACAACTGTGCCTCGCCCGGCGTGACCTCCGCCGCGTCGACGCGACCCAACCCGCCCGGCGCCGGCCGCACCTTACGCAACAAATCTCGCGTGAACACCTGCCCGTCCAGCGATTCGATCGCCGCCGCTGCTCGTGTTGCTCGTTCCCCGGTCGCGCCGTGAACATGCGGCCCCGCCGCGTATGCCACCAGGAAAATAATCACTTCCAAAAACGCCGCCAGCGTGAAGCTGAATGCGTGCCGCGGCGTCGGCGCGGCCATTAATTCGGTAAACGCCAGCAGCAGATCTTCTTGGCCTCCCGACGTCTGATCGACGTTCGCCGCCAGCACCGGAACCTCCGGCCGCGCCGCGCGAGCGCCATGCAACGCATCGTTCACCTCGGTCCACGGAATCGCATCGAACACCGAATGAAAATCCCGAAGCTGTTTATCGGCGGCCTCCGAGGGCTTGGCGTTCGATCGCCACGCCGCCAGCGCCGATCGCGACTGTCCGATTGACTGCTGCGACTCCCGCGCCAGCTTCGCGTACCGCTCAAATGCCGTGTACCGAATTCCTGCCCCAGTCCCCTCGCGATATGTTCCAGCTTCCCGCGCCACCGCCTCCCGTACTTTGTTCAAATACGGATCGCTATCGGCGGCTTTCGAAATGTATCCGTGCTGCTTCTCCGCCGCGGTCATCTCCTCCAACGCAAGCGTGTGTTTGCGCGCCTCCGCCGACGCCGACGCCAGCGATTCATCCGTCTTCGCGGCGGCCTCGGCCAGTTGATCGTAAAGCTGCCGCCTCACCACCGCCGGCCGTTCCCGCTCCGAGAACCATCGATACAGGCTGACGTAACTGAATGCCACCGACACCGCCGCCGTTATCCCATACACCGCGATCAACTGCCAGCGACGGCTTCGGCTCACGCCCAGCAGCCAAGCCACCAGCACCAGCGATGTCTGCACGCCAAGGCTCGCCAGTAGCGCGAACCAGCGCGACAGATACAACGACATCCCCTCAAACGTCGTGTACCAGGAGACGATCGACAGCATAATGCTGGCGAGGAACAGTCCACGCACGAGTGGCGGCATACCCCATACAACGAATCCCCTACCGTGTGAGTTCCGTAAACTTACTTATAAAAGCTGATGTAGTCGCGGCCCAACTCTTGGCAGTACTCGATCAACCTGACGAAAATGCCGGAGTATCACGTTGAGTACACTAGCCGCTCCAGCAGTGTCATCGATCACTCCGGCAACAACTCGCCCTTATCCAAATGTCGCACCTTCGACGCAAACTGCGCCGCGTGTGGATCGTGCGTCACCATCACGATCGTCTTGTTGAACTCCTTGTTCAACTTCGCCAGCAACGTCAACACCTCCTGTGCCGACTTCGCGTCCAAATTCCCCGTCGGTTCGTCGCACAGCAACAGATCCGGATCCGTCACGATCGCCCTCGCAATCGCCACCCGCTGCTCCTGCCCGCCCGATAGCTGCCGCGGGAAATGCCCCATGCGATCTTCCAGCCCAACCAGCTTCAATGCTGTATTCGCGTGCGTCTGCCGTTCCGATTTGCCGAGCCCCGTCAGCTTCAACGGCAGCTCGACATTCTCATGCGCCGTCAACACGGGAATTAAGTTGAACGACTGAAACACAAACCCAATATGCGCATTCCGCCACCGCGCGATCGCGCTATCGGACAACGCGCTCAAGTTCTCCCCCAACACATCGATCTCGCCCGACGTCGCCTTATCCATCGCCGCGATCAAATGCAGCAGCGTCGATTTCCCCGACCCCGACGGCCCCATCAACGCCACGAACTCCCCGCGATGAATCTCAATCGACGCGTCCTTCAACGCCACAACCCGCTCGGCGTCGCGGACAAATTCCTTATTCAGCTTATTGGTGCGGATGACGACATCGCTCATTGTGTTTTCCTCTGGACGGAAGCGCCGTCCTTTAACTCTTCCGGCGGATTCAGAATGATATCTTCGCCGCCGTTTAACCCGCTGTCGATACGAAGCCCTTGTTGCGTCGCCCCGCTCGACTTCACCTCGCGCCGGATCGCGCGCCCGTTCACCACCGCAAATACCGCGCCGTTGCGTGCAGCCCCCGGCGGAATGTAAAGATATCCGCGCGACTCCGGCGCCGCGCCGGCCGCCGGCGCATCGCTGACAAACGAAACCGTCGCATTCATCTCCGGCCGCAACACCTCGTCCGGATTCAAAATCTTCACCTTCACCTGCACGGTGGCCTTTTGGCGATTGGCCTCCGGCGAGATTTCATAGACCTGGCCGCGCCACTGCTTTTCCGGGTACGCATCAACCGCAATCGACGCCCGCTGCCTCGGCCCGATCTTATTGAAGTCGTTCTGGCTGATATCCAATTCGACCTGCAAATCGTTCAAGTCCGCGAGCGATACGACATACCCCTTCGCGCCGCGCTCGCCGACAAAACTCGTCGTCACAAACTCGCCGCGCTCCACCACGCGTTCAAGAATTGTGCCCGTTACCGGCGCCTTGATCACCGTGTTCGCAAGCTGCGTTTCATTAAACGCCACCACACCGCGGACCTGTTCCACCTGCCCTTTCACCGAGTTGATCTGCTCGATCCGCGGCCCTGCCTTCACCAACTCATATGTCTTCCGCAGCGAGTTCACCCGCGCCTGCGCCTGCTTCAACCGCGCGTCGGCGTCGTCAAGCAGCGACTGCGCCGCCACCCCATCGGCCGCCAACTTCCGCGTCCGTTCCCGCTGCACCTGGGCATTTCCCAGATCGGCTTCGGCTTGCTGCAAGTTCGCCTGTGCCACCGCGATCTCCTCCGGCCTTGACCCATTCTGCAACTCCGCCAACCGCGCCTCTAAGCTCTGCAACTGCCCCTTGGCCTGCTGCAACTGCGCCCTGTACTCATCGTCCTCCAGGCGTACGATCACCTGGCCTTCCTTGACATGATGCCCCTTGTCGACGCCAATCCAGGCGACCTTGCCCACTACCTTCGACGCCAGCTGAATCTTGTGCGCCGCGATAATGTAGCCGGTCGCGTTGAGCACGACCGTCCCCGCCTGCGCCTGCGGTTTTGACGCTGTCACGCGATAAGTCGAAACCTCCAGCGGCGCATTGGCTTTCTTGTAGAACGTCGCCGCCGCGCCTGCGATCAGAAACAACACGATGCCAATCACGATCCACCGCATGGCCCACTTCGACGGGCCTTCCTTCACCCGTTTCGAGCGGTCGATTTTCAAACTCTTCAGTTCTGCGTCCATATCAGGAATCCCGCAACGCCGTAAGGATCTCTTTGCGAGCCGCCGAGCTGGCCGGCAACAATCCGCCAATCGCGCCCATGAACAACGCGAAGCCCATGCCAAACGCCGCGATCCCCGGTGTGATCCGCAACTCAAACCCAATCTCGGCGAACGTCAGATTGCTGCCAATCCCAGTCGCCACGCCATTTAGCGGCAGCACCAGGATAATGCCTATCAGCCCCCCCAACGCCGCCAGCAGCACCGACTCGACAAAGAAACTCAGCAAAATACTGCTCTTTGAAAACCCAAGTATCCGCAACGTTCCAATCTCCGTGTTCCGCCGCGCGACCGCGGCGTACATCGTATTCATCGCCGCGAAGCAACTGCCCACCGCCATGATCACCGCAACAAAAATCCCAAGAAACTCAAGCGGTGCGCCCGAATCGGTCTGCTGCGCGTAGTACGCCTTCTCGGTCATGATCTCGACCTGCAATTGTGGATCGGCGTTCAGCTCATTGCGCAGTGCATCCAGCGCCACTTCGTCCTGCGCCCGCACCAGCACGCTCGACGCAGCTTCCAGCCGGTTGAAGTCACCCGATATCTGGTCGAAGTCGCCCCAGATCTCGGAATTGCGCGCCATCTGCGGTGAATCGAACACGCCTACGATGTCCCACTTGCCGCGCCCAAACGTGATCTGCTTGCCGGCCTGCGCGTCCGGATACCGCTTCGCCACCGCCGAGCCGACCACCAACTCGCGCCGCCCCTGCTGAAACCACCGGCCCTGCGTTATCATGCAATCTTCGCGCAGCTTCAACCCCGCCGGCGGAAGCCCACGAATGTTCAGATTCATCCCGTCGGGCGCATCGACGCTCGGCAGATTGATAACAAGCACGGTCTCCGGCGACGCCATCGGCTCGCCCTTCTCGTCCTTCGCAATACCCGCGCGTAATTTGATGCGCTCTTTGAAAACCGGAATCGGCACCGAACTGATCAACTCCGCCGTCGATCCCTTCCGCAACAGCAGCAGGTGATTGGGATGCCCGCTCGCCGTGAACGCTTTCGCCAATCCCGCGCCGACAGCCAGCGCGGCGGCCAACACCGCCACTGTCAACGCTATGCCAAGCGCAGTCATTAATGTCGTCGTCCGGCGGACCACTAAGTTGCGAATGTTGTATGCAATCGGAATAGCCATGGCGTTAGTCCGTAAACCGCAACGCGTTCAAGATTGGCATGCGCGAGGCGTTCCATGCCGGTATCATCGCCGCGAACACGCCGATCGCCACCGAGATCAACAACAGAAACGCCAGCACCGGCGGCTGCATGCCGAGGTCCTGAAACTGGAAGATAAACGGCCCGGCGATCTTGCGGATCCCGATGCACAGCGCGCCCGAGATCGATAAGCCGATTACGCCTCCAATCAACGAAATCATCGCCGACTCGCCCAACACAAGTCCCAATATCGACTCTTTCGTAAAGCCCAGCGTCTTCATCACGCCGATCTCCCACGTTCGCTCTCGTATGGACATCGCCATCGTATTCGCCGCAACAAGAATGATCGTGAACGTCACCGCCGCGCAAATCGACAACAGGATTAATTTGATGTTCCCGATGAACGCCAGGAAGCTCAGCGCGAACGCCTGCTCGGACTCCGTGCGTGTCGCCACTTCCGAATTCGCGAACATCTCGTCGATCGCGTTCGAGATCCGCGCGACGTTGTCCGGGCTATCCACAAGAATCGTGTAAGTCCCCGCGAACGGGCGGTTGGATCCGCGCGCCTTCAGCCACTCTTCGATGACCTTATTGTTGAAGTACAACACCTCTTCGTTTTGCTCGGTCTCAAAGATCCCCCGGACTACTAGATCAACCGTGAACGGAAAGATATCGCCTTGGATCGTGATCTTGTCGCCGAGCTTGAACCCTAACCGCTTCGCAAGAGAGTCGCTGACCACACACCCAAGCCGGTCCTTCCGAAACGCGTCCTTCTGATCCTCGGCAATCTTGTAGGTCGTAAATACTTCGAAGAGGTGGTCGACATCGGCCGCCATGCGAGGAAAGAACAGACTGCGATCCTGGCGCTCATTCTTGTACAAGCCCTGGAACCACTGCGTCGCCACGACAGCTTTTACCCCCGGCACCTGCGCGATCTTGTCGCGGTAGTAAATCGGAAGGCCAAAGATGATCGAGACCTTGTGCCGCGTGATAATTCGCAGCGCTTGTCCCGGCGGAGCCTGATTGATGTAGAGCGCGTGGTACATCGCCACCAATACGCCGAGCAGGCACAACGACAGCGCCAGGCTCGTGATGGTGAGGATACTTCGGCGCTTGTTTCGAAGCGCATTCTTCACAAGCAACGAGAGGTACTTCATAGGGATTCCCTATTGTAAAGCATCTCTTCAAATAAAGCGAACAAAAAGCGAACACCCGTCGCCCGCGAGATCGCCCGCCGCCAAAGCGCAACCCGATACCTCACCCGACAGGCGGGATGCGCCCAGAGTGCCTCCCTGACCCAGGTCCCCGATCCTGGGTTGACCCCGTACAAATCGGCGAAGTATAGTGGCGCATGGTCATCTGGCGATGGATTGTGTTTTTCTGTTGTCTGGCTTCCGCTCTGCCGGGCCAGAAGCCGAAGTCCGACCGGCGAGGTCCCGTCATTGTTCAGCCCGGCGCTCCCGGCGAGCCCACTAAGACGCTGACCGCTGCCGAGGCCGACAAACGGAAGCAGTTACCGGTCGACGCGGACATCGTCTTCATGCAAGGCATGATCCACCATCACGCCCAGGCAGTGGAAATGGTGGATCTGCTCCGCACGCGCGGGCTTCGCAAGGACCTCCAGGCCTTCGGCGATCGGATCACAATTTCGCAAAGCGATGAGATCGAGTTCATGAAACTGTGGCTCGCGCAATTCGGCAAACCGGCGGCGGCGGCGCACAATCACGCCAATCACAAGGCCATGCCGCTGATGCCCGGCATGCTGACGGCGGAGCAAATGGCCGCGCTTGAAAAAGCCAAGGGCGCCGAGTTCGACCGCCTGTTTCTGACCGGCATGATCCAACACCACATCGGCGCGCTCGATATGGTCGACGATCTGTTCGGAACACCGGGCGCGGGCCAGGAGCCGGCGCTCTACGATTTCGCTGTCGACATCGACAACACCCAGCGCGCCGAGATCGAGCTCATGCGCAAGATGCTAAAGGAAACCAAATGACGAAAGCGATTTTTGTGTCGGCGTTTGTTGCGATGTGTGTTGCGCAGCCGCCTCCGGCAAAGCCCGACGCCGCTCCGCCCAAGCCGGCCGTGCCGCCGCGCCCGCCCTCGGTCTATTCGAATCCGCGCGCCGGCGCTTCCGATCCCCGCATCGGCCTCAGGGCCGGTCTCACCGACGCCGCCGAGGTGGCGTGGGGCATGGTCCGGGTCGCCACGATTCCGAAGCCGCCCGGTTTCGCGCACGGCAACAACGCCGTCTCGGCGCCCGAGCCGCCTTCCGACGACCCGAACAACACCGAGCCCCGCCGCCCGTCGCTCCAATTCGGATCGACAAACTCCGATCTCGCCTTCAGCGGCAATCACGTTTTCGTCGGCAACTACAACGGCATCAACTTCTACGACATCGACAACCCCGCCGACATCAAACTCCGCACATCGCTGCTGTGTCCCGGCGGACAGGGCGACGTTTCGGTTCACAAAAATCTGCTCTTCATGTCGGCCGAGGCGATGAACGGCCGCCTCGATTGTGGCGCGCAGGGGATCCCACTTCCGGCCGGCTACAAGCCTCCCCCGCTTCCCAAGCCGGACCCGAACGCGCCTCCCGGAACACGGCCGCGCCGTCCGCCTCCGCCCGCCAACCCGGACCGGTTCCGAGGCCTCCGCATCTTCGATATCAGCGACATGTCCCGCCCCAAGCAGGTCGCGGCGGTGCAGAGCTGCCGAGGCTCGCACACCCATACGCTGGTGGTTGACCCGAAGGACAAGGACAACGTCTACATCTACATCTCGGGCACCGGGCCGGTGCGCCAGAAGGAAGAACTTGCCGATTGCTCCGGCGACGATCCGGACAAGAATCCCGAGACCGCGCTGTTCCGAATCGACATCGTGAAAGTGCCGCTTGCACATCCCGAACGCGCCAAAATCGTCAACAGCCCGCGCATCTTCGCGGATGAGAAAACCGGCGCCGCCGCGGGCCTTTGGAAAGGCGGCACGCATGGCGAAGGCACGCAACCCACGTCGCGCACCGACAGGTGCCACGACATTACAGTCTACTCGGCCATCGGCCTGGCCGCCGGGGCTTGCTCGGGCAACGGCATCGTGCTCGACATCTCGAATCCGGCGAATCCGAAACGGATCGAGGCCGTCACCGATCCCAACTACGCCTTTTGGCACTCGGCCACATTCAGCAACGATGGCGGCAAGGTCCTGTTCACTGACGAATGGGGCGGCGGCTCGCAGCCGCGCTGCCGCGCGACCGACCCGATGCACTGGGGCGCGGACGCGATCTTCACGCTCGACAAAGGCAAGCTGACGCTCGCGTCTTATTACAAGATGCCCGCGCCGCAGACCGACAACGAAAACTGCGTGGCGCACAACGGCTCGCTGATCCCGATTCCAGGCCGCGACGTGATGGTGCAAGGGTGGTATCAGGGCGGCGTGTCGATCGTCGATTTCACCGACGCATCGCGCCCCTTTGAAATCGCGTACTTCGATCGCGGCCCGACAGACGCCAAACAGCGCGGCTCCGGCGGACACTGGTCCACGTATTGGTACAACGGTTACATCTACGGCGCCGAAATCGCTCGCGGCCTGGACGTGTTCAAGTTAAAGCCCAATGAACACATGACGCAAAACGAGATCGACGCCGCGAGCCAAGTGCGCTACGACGTGTTGAACGTGCAGAACCAGACGAAGATCGAGTGGCCGTCGAACTTGATCACCGGTCGAGCGTATGTCGATCAACTGGAGCGCGGCAAGGCGATGACGGCCGAGCGGATCGATGCGTTGCGGAAGGAGATGGCCGAGGGCGCGCGCAGCAACCCCAGGGCCCTGCAAACTCTGGCGGCGAGCCTGGACAAGGACGCGGCGACAGCGAAATCATCCGCGGACGCCAAGCGGATGCGCGCGTTGGCGGGGATCTTCAGAACCGTCGGCCGGCGATAAGCGTTATTCCGCCGCGGCGCGCTGGCGTACCGGGCGCTGAAACACATCCGACGGTTTGAGCTTGGCGTCGAAGGAGATCTCCATGAAACCGATCATCATCTCTTCCCAGCTCTGATCGCCCCAACGAACGACCTTCGTAGGATCGGGGTTGTGTTTATTGTTCGGCGAGTTATCGAAGGTGGCGAACACTTCAATCGCCGATCCGGACGACAACCGCAGCGGCTCTTCGGGAATGTAGCGCATCTGCCAGTTGAAGTCGTACTTCGGCACGTCGAGCAGCGTCTGCCGCTGGCCTGTCTTGTCAACCAGTTCATAGCGCATCGACTTGCCGCGGACATGCATATGCGGCCACATCGTGACCAAATGCGCCGGGCCTAAAAACTCAAGTTTCGAATTGACCGGGTAGTTATCGGCGCCGGCGGGAATGGCGAACGAACCATTGGCGACGCCAACGGTCATCACACGCTCCTGCGGCGCGGTCTTCGCGAAGTTGAAACCGACCTTCGTGCGATCCGCCGCCGGCTTGCCATTTGACGTGTAGTGCATCTGGAAGATCAGATCCGACCCGGCCTTGATCAACTTCGCCTTGCCAGGTTCAAGCACCATAGCCGGCTTGCCCGGCGTGTAGCCGACAAGGTACTCTCCAGCGCCTCCGCTGCCGCCGCGCTTGGGAACATAAGGCACGCCAGCAACGGCATCGCGCATGTAAGGATTACCCGGTTCGCGCACGTAGACGATAACGTGATGCACCACCGCTCGATTGCCGGGCCGCACTTCGGCCGACTGAATCCAGCGGTCTTCGGTGAAATTGGTCGGCATTACGAAATACGTGTAATCGATCGTACCCGTCGCTGGAACTTCGTACGCAACAGGCATTTCGAGCACAAGTTCCGGCGTCTTGATATTCCATCCATCGACAAACACGCGCGGCTGAGGCGCGTCCTTCGGATTCCCCTCCGGAGTCTTCGCCGCAATCCACTGGTTTAACGTTTCCTTCTCCGCCGCCGACAGCGTCGGATCGTTCGAAAACTTCCCATGCGCGGGACTCGCGCCCCATGGCGGCATCTTTTCAAGCTTCACGGCTTGCTGAATCGCCGCGGCCCATGGCCGCACCTCTTGATAGGTGCGCAGCGCCATAGGCCCGATCTCGCCGGGGCGGTGGCAGGAGACACAGTGCTTCTGCAGAATGGGCTGTACGTCCTTGTGGAACGTGGGAACGGCGTATAGCGCCGCCGAGAGGAAGAAGAGTGTACGGACCATGGCCCTATTCTACGCCGAAAGCAAGCAGCACGTTGCCGGGCCGTCCGCCGAACGCGCCATATCCTGAATTTACATACATCATGCCGTCCGCGATAGCCGGGCCGGGACCTTGAATCGACCCGCCCTTGGCCGTGATGCCGTTCACCGTTTCGAACTCGCGGTTCGTGTTGAACTCCCAGATCACAACGCCGTCTTTTGTCGAGTGCGCGCGAATGGCGCCATCGTTCGATCCCGCGAACACCGCGCCCGGAATCACCGAGATCGCGGCGGCCAACGCGGCGTTGCAACCACGGCCGGGAGCGCCACAAGCGAGATCGGCGGGCGGTGCGTACCAAACGCGTTCGCCGGTCTTCATGTCGACGGCGTGGAGCCCGCCGGGCTTGGGGCCGAAGATATCGGAGACGGGAAAGTAGACGGTGCTGTTGTCGGCGGCCGATCCCCACTCCATGCCGCCAAGCGCGCTTCCCTGCCCTGCTTTGTATTGCCAGAGAATACGCCCTTTGTCGTTGGGATCCATCGCGTAACCGACGCCCGATTTTTGCCCGATATAGATCACATCGTTGACCAGCATCGGCGGATTGCCGAAGTCGAAATCGGGTCCGGTCTTTTCGGGACAGTTCGGATTGGTGACGCCCGGGCGACAGCCGATCACGAACGCGTCGTCCGGCGTAGCCTGGCGAACCCACTTCATCTTTCCGGTAGCGATGTCGAAAGCGATAACCGCGTCAGTGGTCTCTTGCGAGGGTCCGGTGTAGCTATTGCCTGTCGCCGCATAAACCACGCCTCGTTTCGCGTCGACGGTGGGCGCCGACCAGATCGCGCCGCCCGCTGGACCGTAGAGCGTTTTCCCTTTCAAACTCTTGCCGCGCGGCGCCGGTTCGGTGGGAATCACATACGTTTTCCACGCGACTTCGCCGGTGGCGGTGTCGAGCGCGACCAGGCTGCCGCGAAATGTGCAGCACTCGTAGTCGGGGTTAGCGCCCTGTGCTTCTTCATAGGAAGACAGCGGCACGAACAGCCGGTTCTGATGCAGCGCTGGTGAACCCGTGACGCGCGAGGACGGATGCGTCTCGACGCGCCGCGTCCACAACAGTGCGCCGGTCGCCGCATTCAAAGCGTATACGTTCGAACTGGTGTCGCCGAAGTAGACGGCCTTGCTGTCGATCGCAACGGCCGTGCGCACGCCGCCGCGCGCGCTGAACGTCCAATAAATACATCCCGTTTTTGCATCGAGCGAGAAGACGGTGCCGTTGTGGCTGCCGACGAACACGCGGCCAAAGGCGATCGACGGCTGCGCCCACGCCAGAGTGGCGTCGGGAAATCCGAAGGCCCATTTCAGCTTCAGCTTGGGCGTCTGTTCGGCGGTGAGTCCGGTGGGCGCATAGCGTGAGTTGTTGGAAGACGGGCTCCAACCGTTCCACGCGACGCTGCCGCTAAGCGGCGGATTCGTCGCACAGCGTCCCTTCGACGTGCCCGAGGCATCGCCCGCCATTTTCTTGCCGGTGATGTACTCGGCGATCGCTCGGCGTTCGACACCGCTCAACCGCGCGCCTTGCACACGCATCGCGCCGCTCACAAGCGCCGTGAGAACGGCTTCGGCGCTCCGCGCCGCCATGCTCTCAAGAGACGGCGCGCGCGTGGCGGGATCGGCGTGGCAAACCGCGCACTGCTGTTTGTAGAGCGCGGCGGGATCCTGCGCGGCGAGAGCAAGCGCGGAGAAAACAAAAATGAGTTTCATTAGAAAGCCACCGTGGAAAATGCGATCCGGTTACGCTGCTCGTTGAGCTTCTTCGCATCGACGCCGGGAATCGCTTCAAGCTCGTCGAAGTTCTTGATCTTGCCGTTAGCCTTGCGGTAAGCCACGATCGCCTCGGCCTCTTGCGCCGTCAGATCGAGAACATCGGCGATGTCCGCGGGCCCGGCCTGATTGATGTTGAGACGCGTGAGGTACTTGGCGAAGTAGGCGTTGACGGTATCGATTTCTTCGTCGCTGGCCTTCATGCCGCGCGTGACCATATCGTCGATCGACGTCTTCCACGCAGCCGGCGTTTTGCGCATGTTTTCCATGAGCCGCAGGCCGTGGCACCCGCCACAAACCCTCTCGACAACTTTCTTGCCAGGGCGATCGGGATAGGCCGGACCGGCCAGCGCGATCGCGGCACAGACAACCGGCGGCAAAAGGCAACGCACCATGAGGAGCATTCTAGCGTAGTAGCATTTGAAGATCATGAGCAATCGCCGTAAATTCATCCTGTCGGCAGCCGCCCTGCCGGCCGCCCAGGTTACATCGGCCCAGACCACGCCCGGAATTCGCGTGCCGAATTCGATCCCATCGGCCGTAGCCGCGCCGGGAAAGCCGGCCGAGTTCCCCATGCGCGGCGCGCAGGTGTTCGCGAAGGTCTGTAAGGAGGAAGGACTTGCAGCGCTGTTCTGTTGCCCCGGCAACTACGAAGTCATCAATGCCATCTGCGAAGAGAACATCCCTTGTTACGGCGGACGCACGGAAGGTTCGATGTGCGCCGCGGCCGATGGGTTCTCGCGCGTGACCGGCGAAATCGCCGCCTGTTCCGGCACCGAAGGCCCCGGCTTCACGAACATGATTATGAATATCGCGGCCGCCAACGCCGCGCGCACGCCGCTGCTCGTGCTCGCCAGCAACAAGCGCCTCGCCGACGACGACAGTGAGATGGGCATTCAGACCGTCTATCAACAGCCGACCACCGAAGGCATGCGCAAATACGGCAAACGGTTGATTGACGCCAAACGTATTCATGAATACGCCGGCTACGCGTTTCGTCAATTGAAGAGCGGCGTGCCGCAACCAGTCCATCTCGATTTCCCAAGCGAAATTTCGAACGCGCGGTTCAAGGACTCAAGCGAACTGCGCGCCTTCTACGAGAAGGCCAAGTATCGAACCGACGCGCGCCCGCATCCGGATCCCAAACGGATTCAGGAACTGGCCGCGTTGATCACGAAGGCGAAGCGCCCGATGATCGTCGCCTCAACCGGCGTGTTCTACAGCAAGGCGTGGGACGCACTGCGCGCCGCCGCCGAACGCGCCGAAATTGCCGTCGTCGAGTCGGGGCCATCACGCGGACACTTCTCCGACGCGCATCCGCTGTCGGCCTCGACCGCCCCCGGCGCGCTGCCCAGCGCCGACCTCGTCATCTTCATCGGGCAGTACTCCATGCCGAATGCCGGCGAGTGCGCGTTTTCTCCCGAAGCGACATTCGTACGCATCGATCCGGACCCGTCCGACATCGGCCGCAACTGGCCGATCGACCTCGGCATCGTCAGTTGCGAGAAAGCGGCGCTGGAAGCACTCGCCGCCGCGCTTCCAAAGATGAGGCATGAGGCATGGGTCGCCGAACTGGCCGCCGAGCGCGCCAAGTTCGAAGCCGAGAACGCGGGCTTCTACAAGATCGGCGCGGGCTACTCGGACGCGTTGCATCCAGCGGTAATCGCGCGGGATCTGAGTGAGTTCCTCTATCGCGGCAAACTCGCCAAGGAGCAGACGACCGTCGTCGCGGGCGGCTATGGGATCGCACGCTACGCGCGCCGATTCCTGCGCGCCTACCGTCCGGGGCAAATCTTGAACGGCGCGTATCAGTACGGCGCGATCGGCCCCGACTGCGGTTACGCGTTCGGCGCCAGCGCGGCCGTGCAGCTTGGCGTTGGCCCGCAGGCGCCCTACAAAGGCGCGCCCGTCATCGGCATCACCGGCGACGCCGGCTTTGCGTATTCGGGCATGGAGATCGAGACGATGGCGAAGTACAAGACGCCCGTCGTGATGATCGTCTACAACAACAACGCCTGGGGCATCATGACGCAGGGCAAACCGGTGCACATGTATCTGTTCCAGGAAAATTTGCGCTACGACAAAATCGGCGAAGCGCTCGGCGCGCGCGGCGAGTATGTCACCAAGCCGGGCGACTTCATGCCCGCGCTGGCGCGCAGCTACGACATCGCCGCGCGCGAGCGCATCTCGACCGTCATTAACTGCCAGGGCAAACGCGAGTTCTGGACGAATCAATACGCGCCGGGATTCCTGGGCAAGGTAGAACCGGGATGCATGGCGTACAGCCATTAGAAGCGCACAGGCCGCGAAGGCGCGGCCCCAATGGCCGGGCCGAAGCGGGTCCGTTGTGCGCGAGTTCCTTAGAAGCCGTGCGTGCGGTGTTGGAGTCGTACGCGCGGCGCGGAGTATTGCGGTCCTTGAGCGAACACGATGGAACGTTCCGATTTCACTGGCTGTGGAATGCGCCGTTCACACTCGCGGTCGATGGGGAGTCGATCGTGTTTCGCGGACTGCTTCCAACGGTGCCAGTGCTTGCAAAAGATGTTCGAACGTGGCTTGTGGCGGCCGCGGACGAAGAAGTCGCGGAGCACCGCCGCCTGGACAAGCGGCTGCTAACGGCGACCTACGCGCGCGGAACCTTGCGCTTCCGAATCCGCGACGAACGCTTCGAGGAAGGCGCGCGACGCGCGATTCAACTCGTTAACGAGCTGTTCGTGGTTTACCTGAGCGCGCGGCATCCCGAAATTCTGCGGGAACGTTTCAACGTACCCGAGGACTAGCCGCTAGAGACCCTTCAACCGGATATTCCGGTACTGCGCCCGCATCGGCGGCCCCACGTGCACTTGCACGCCGATCCGGCCCTCCATCTTCCGCCCGCTCGGATCATCGTCGATCACCATCGACATCAGTTGCCCGTTGATCATGTGGATCAGCGTGTTGCCGCGAATGATCAGGTGTACCGCGTTCCAGTCCGTGGTGATGGC
>Ga0194131_10003596_pt1 | contig 24224 bp, 19 predicted proteins | sample TA2KigO120mmetaG_FD_148631 | JGI IMG/M metagenome (GOLD analysis project Ga0194131, IMG submission 148631) | Freshwater microbial communities from Lake Tanganyika, Tanzania - TA2015053 Kigoma Offshore 120m | ecosystem: Environmental > Aquatic > Freshwater > Lake | place: Tanzania: Lake... | reverse complement strand
GCCCTGTGGGCGCTCGCCCCCGCCCACCGGAGGGCGCTCGCGCGGTGGTGGAACGCGCGCCGCGGGATGCGCCGGGGCTGGCGGACGCTCGCGCATCCCATGGCCGCCGCGGGCGTCCACGCGGCCGCCTTGTGGACGTGGCACCTTCCCGCACTCTACGAAGCCGCGCTGGCGCACCCCGGACTGCACCTGGCCGAGCACGCCGCGTTCCTCTCGACCGCCGTGCTCTTCTGGTACGCGGTCGTCCATGCCGGGCGTCCCGGCGCCGCAGGTCACGGCGTCGCGCTGCTCGCGGTGTTCGTGACCTCGCTGGCGAGCACCGCGGGCGGGGCGCTGATCACGTTCGCGCCGGCCGCATGGTATCCCGCGCACGCCGCGGGCGCGGCCGCGTACGGCTTCACGCCGCTCGAGGACCAGCAGCTGGCCGGCCTGATCATGTGGGCGCCCGCGGGCCTCGTGCACGTCGCGGCCGCGGGTGCGCTGTTCGTCGCCTGGCTGCGAGCGGCCGAGCGCCGCGCCCGCGCCCGTGAGCAGGCGCTGATGGCGGCCGCGCGTCCGGCGGCCTAGAGCCGGGGGCGGCCGTCGCCGCGCGTCAATCCAGGAACCCCGCCAGTTTCGGCAGCCAGAGCACGATGCTCGGGAAGTAGATGCAGAGCAGCAGCCCCAGCACCTGCAGGACGACGAACGGGTACATCCCCTTGTAGACGTCGCCCATGGTCACGCCGGGCGGCGCCGTGCCCTTCATGTAGAAGAGCGTGGCGCCGAAGGGCGGCGTCATGAAGGCGGTCTGCAGGTTGACCGCGACGAGCGTCCCGAACCAGCACATCAAGTACTGCTGGCTCCCCAGATGTCCGGAGAAGTCGTACTGGGCGATGATCGGCGAGAACACGGGCAGCACGATCAGGCAGATCTCGATCCACTCGAAGGGGAAGCCGAGCAGGAAGACGAGCACCATCACGAAGGCGAGCACTTCCCAGCCCGTGTCGATGCCGAAGTACGCCAGCATCGAGACCATCAGCTCGTCGCCGCCGAGCACCCGGAAGACGTACGAGAAGCCCGTGGCGCCGAGGAAGATCAGGAAGACCATGCCGTTGGCCCGGCACGTCGAGGCGATGGCCCCGTTGAGCATCGTGAACGTCAGCTGCTTGTTCAGCGCCGCGATCAGGAGCGAGCCGAACACCCCGACGGCCGCGCTGTCGGTCGGGGTGGCCCAGCCCGCCATGATGGAGCCGATCACGATCACCATGAGCGCGGTCATCGGGAACAGCCCGCGCCAGACGGCCCACCAGAACTCGCTCGCGGTCTGCGGACCGTGGTCGGCGGGCAGCTTCGGCGCCTTGTGGGGCTGGAGGATCGCGACCGCCATGATGTAGACGAGGTAGAGGCCCGAGAGGAGGAAGCCCGGCATGGTGGCCGCGAGGAACAGCGCGCCCGCCGAAGTCACCAGCATCTCCGCCATGACGACCAGCATGATCGCCGGCGGAATCAGGATGCCGAGCGTGCCCGCGGAGCCGATGGTGCCGATGGAGAGCTGCTTGTCGTAGCCGGAGGCCAGCATCTGCGGCAGCGCGATGACGGACAGCGTGACGACCGCGGCGCCCACGACGCCCATGGGCGCGGCCAGGATGGTCCCGATGACCATGACCGCGACGGCCAACGCGCCGGGCACCCGCTTCAGGAGGACCTCGGTCGCCTTGAGCATGTCGGCCGCCGAGCCGGAGCGCTCGAGGATCGCGCCCATGAAAATGAACATGGGAATCGATGCGAGCACGGGATCGGCCGCGACGCCCCCCCACATGCGGAGCACGACGTCATACATGCCGACCATGTTGAAGGTGCCGAGCATCCAGCCCACGAGGGCGAACAGCAGAGCCATCCCCCCCATGACGAAGGCGACGGGATAGCCGCAGAAGATGACGAAGAACATGGCCACGAACATGATCAGCGCGAGGTATTCCGCCAGCCAGCCGAGCACTATGCCTCCCGCGCGCGCTCAGGCTTCAAGGGATACGCCGCCGATGTCGAGGCCGGCCTCTTCCGACGACTTGCCGCCGAAGAGGATGGCGATCACCCGGATCAGGACGCTGAGGATTCCGAGCACGATCATCCACAGTCCGGCCGCGTAGATGCCCTTGAGGATCCAGCGATACGGAAGGCCCACCGTGCTGTCGGACTGCTCGCCGAGGGCATAGGACGACGCCACGAAATCGACGCTGTTGTACGCGGTGAGCGCCATGTACGGCAGCGCGAGCAGGATGCATCCCCAGAACTCGATCCAGACGCGGCGGCGGTACGCGAGGCCCTCCGTGAACGAGTCGACGCGGGGATGGGCGTTGATCGTGTAGCCGTAGCCCATCCACAGCGAAAAGATCACGGCGTGGAAGTGCCACTCGAGCTCCTGCAGCTTGGTGAGCGGGACGGGGAGCCCCGTCTTGCGCGCGATCACGTCGAAGACCGTGACGGTCGCCATGATCAGGAGGAGCCACCCCGAGGCGACGGCGGTCACCTCGAGCAGCCGCCGCGTGCGCTCCGAGAACCGCAGGAGAGCGTTCATCACGCGCACGATCCCCTTCCGCGAAGGTGAGCTGCGAGCGTCGCCTGGAAGGTCCGAGGCAGGGCTCAACGAGCAGCGTGCCACGCTAGCGACAGACGGTGAATCGTGTCAAGACCTTTTGGGGTCCAGCCCGGCGACACAGGTAACGGGGCCCCGCCTGAAGCGCCGCCAAGACCGAGCTTGACAGGCAGCGACATCTGTCAGAAAGTCTGCGCTCACATCGGACCCGACATCCGAGTCCCTGGAGGAATCGGCATGATCAAGACGCTCGCCCTCTCCCTCGCGCTGGTGTTCACCGTCGTCAGCACGCTTCCCGTCGCCGCCCAGAGCGGCGGTCAGTGGAAGCCGGAAGTGCGGTTCATCAAGATCGGCGTGTCGAGCGCCGGGGGCGACTGGTTCCGTGCCGGCGCCAAGTTCTCGACCATCATCCCGACCGTCCTGCCGGACGTCGCCGCGAGCACCGTCATCGGCGGCGGCGTGGTGAACGTCACGCGCATCGGCAAGGGCGAGACGCAGATCGGCTTCGCGCTCACGCCGTATCCGGAGCAGGGCTTCAAGGGCGAGAGCAAGCACTATCCACAGCCGCTCAAGAACGTGCGCCTGATCGCGAGCAATCTCGGCCGTCACGTCGTGGTCGCGATGGTCGTGCTCAAGGACAGCCCGATCAAGGGCCTCGGGGACCTCAAGGGCAAGCGCATCGTCCCCGGAGACCGCGGGTGGGGGACGACCGAGCTCGTCGAGGCGCTGCTCGCGACCGCGGGGATGCCGACGGACAAGTTCAAGGCCGACGGCGGGACCATCAGCTACACCTCGATCACGGACCGGTCGAAGGCGCTCCAGGACAAGAACGTCGACGCGATCTTCCTGCCCGCGCAGGTGGCCTATCCGGACGTGATGGCCGTGCAGCAGGCGGCCGGCATCCGGGTGATCGGCTTCCCGAACGAGGTGGTCGAGAAGACGCTCGGCGTGATGCCGGGGCTCGTGAAGAGCAGGGTGCCGAAAGGGCTCTACGGCGTCGTCGATCAGGATCTGGCGTCGCCCGGCTTCCTCCAGCAGTTGATCGTGGACGCGAACCTCTCCGACGAGCTCGTGTACCGGATCACGAAGCTCTGGTGGGAGAAGATCAAGGACATCCACGAGATCGCGCCCGGGCTCGACCAGGCCGACGTCAAGATGGCCATGGAGCACGCCAGCATCCCGTTCCATCCGGGCGCGCTCCGGTACTACAAGGAGGTCGGAGTCGCGAGGTAGCGCGTGACGACAGTCGTCAGCGATCCCGAGATCGCGCGCGGGCCGTCGGCGGTCGACTGGCTTCTCGAGCGCCGCCGCGGCCCGCAGACCGTCCTCGCGGGGGTCATCGTCGTCCTCTCCCTCGCGATGAGCGTCTTCCATTTCTACTCGACGTACTACGGCCAGTCCGAAGTCCACGCCCACCGCTCGACCCACCTGGCCTTCATGCTCGTGCTGACCTTCGTCTTCTTCCCGCTCGGCCGAAGGAACTTCAGCGATCCGCTCCGCCTCACGTTCCTCGCGGACCTCGGGTGGATCGCCATCGCGCTCGGGGCGCAGGTCTACACGCTCGCGCACCTCGACCGCTTCGTCGATCCCGGCTATGGGGTGACGACGACCGACGTCGTCGTGGGCACGCTGCTCATCGTCGCCGTGCTCGAGGCGACCCGGCGCACGGTCGGGTGGGGCCTCACGCTCACCGCGATCTTCTTCCTGATCCAGACGTGGCAGGCCGACAAGTTCGTGTGGATCCTCTACGGCCCGCCCGCCACGTGGACGTCCATGGTCGAGAGCTTCTTCGGCAAGGAGGAAGGGCTCTACGGCATCCCCGTCGGGATCATGAGCGGCATCCTCATCCTGTTCATCCTCTTCGCGTCGTTCCTGACCATGACGGGCATCGGTGACTTCTTCGTCCGGCTCGCCACCGCGGTCGCCGGGCGCATGGCGGGCGGTCCCGCGAAGGTCGCGGTCTTCTCCAGCGCGCTCCTCGGCACGATCTCGGGGAGCGGCGTCGCCAACGTGATGATGTCCGGGGTCTTCACGATTCCGATGATGAAGCGCATCGGCTACGGCGCGACCTTCGCCGCGGCGGTGGAGGCGGTGGCGTCGATCGGCGGCCAGATCATGCCGCCGATCATGGCCGCGGCCGCCTTCATCATGTCGGACTTCGTGGGGGTTCCCTTCCGCCAGGTGGCGGCGGCCGCGCTCATTCCCGCGGTGCTCTACTTCTTCTGCGTGTTCGTCACCGTCCACCTCGAGGCGCGGCGCCTGGGCCTGCGCACGATCCCGCGCGAGGAGATGCCGCGGGTCGGCCCGATCCTCCGCAGCGACGGGTATCTGCTGCTGCCCGTCGTCGCGCTCATCGGGTTCCTCTACTACGGCTTCAGCGAGGAGCTGTCGGCGCTGATGGCGGTGGGCGCGACGTTCATCATCAGCTTCGCGCGGCGCCGCTCGGCCCTCGGCCCCGTGCGCCTGCTCAAGGCCTTCGAGAGCGGCGCGCGCACCGGCGTGACCGTCGCGATGGCCGTGGCCTCGGCGGGCCTGATCATCGGGTGCCTGTTCCTCTCGGGCATCGGGATGCAGTTCTCGTACATCCTCGTGAATCTCTCGGGCGGGCAGCTGTGGCTGGCGCTGATCTACACGACGTTCGCGGCCATCATCCTCGGCCTCTCGCTGCCGACGACGGCCGTCTACCTCACGCTGGCCATCATCGTCGCGCCCGGCCTCGTGGCGATGGGCGTCCCCAAGATGGCGGCGCACATGTTCATCTTCTACATGGGCGTGACCTCGGACCTGACGCCGCCGACGTGCCTGTCGCCCTTCGCCGCTGCCGCCATCGCCGGGTCACGCCCCATGGCCACGGCCTGGCAGGCGATGCGGCTGGGCGCCGTGCTCTACATCGTGCCCTTCATGTTCGTGTATTCGCCCGCGCTGTTGATGATGGGGTCGGCGACCGAGATCGTGCTCGCCGTGATCCCGGCCGCCGCGGGCGTGTTCTGCCTCGCCGCGGCGCTGCAGGGATGGCTGCGCACGCGCGCGACGCTCTTCGAGCGCGTGCTCCTCGGCAGCGCCGCCGTGCTCTTCATCGTTCCGAGCCTCGTCGCCGACGGAGTGGCCGTCGCGCTCGTGGCCGCCGCCTACGGCTTGCAGTGGATGCGTCGTTCCCCGGGGATCGCTCCTGCGCCCGCTCCTTCGCTGGATTAGCCTCGTCGCCGGGCTCGTCGTCTTCATCGTGCTCGGCGAGCGCCGCCTGCATCTGCACGACTTCGTCCTGTTCCTGGTGATCTCCCTGGGGATCGCCGTGGCGATCGTGGCGATCTTCGTCGCGACCGCGCGCCCGGCCTCCGCCGAGCGGACGCGGCCCGACGCGGATCCCTGAGTCGTCGAGGGCGCGGCCCCGCACGATCGCCTCCGGCTGCCCGGGCGCGGGTCGCGTCAGGGCGCTGCTCGTGGCCGTCCTGACGGCGGGGTGCGCCGCCCCCGCGTCTCCGTAGGTGCCCGGCACGCCAGTTGCGCGTCCTCCATCCGAGGGGGACACCGCGATGGCGCCGGAGCTCGGACTCGTGATCTTGCGGCTGGTTACGGGCGCATCGCTCGTTGCGCACGGCCTCGGTGCATGGGGCGGGCGGCGTAGCCCATGACCCCGCCACGCGTCTCGACCGATCCGGCCGCCGACCGCGCGCTGTCGCCCCGCCGCGAGCTCGACATCACGTTGCGCGTGAACGGGGACGAGCACCGGCTGACCCTCGACGTCCGCACCACGCTGCTCGACGCCCTCCGCGACGCGCTGCACCTCACCGGCACCAAGAAGGGCTGTGAGCTCGGCCAGTGCGGCGCGTGCACGGTGCTCGTGGACGGGATGCGGATCAAGGCCTGTCTCACGCTGGCGGTGGCCCAGCAGGACGTCGCGATCACCACCATCGAAGGGCTCGCGCGCGGGGAGATCCTCCACCCGGTGCAGGCCGCGTTCATCGCGCACGACGGCTTCCAGTGCGGGTACTGCACCCCGGGCCAGATCATGGCGGCGGTCGCGCTGATCCAGGAGGGGCACGCGGGCTCGGACGAGGAGATCCGCGAGTTCATGAGCGGCAACGTCTGCCGCTGCGGCGCGTACCCCAACATCGTGGCGGCGATCCGGCAGGCCGCGCGCGACGGAGTCTGACGTGCACCCGTTCGCCTACGCCGCCGCGCCGAGCGCGCACGCCGCGGTGACGCACACCGCGGAGCGGCGCGGGGCGGAGTTCATCGCCGGCGGCACCGACATGCTGCAGCTCCTGCAGGAGCACGTGCGCGCGCCGGAGGAGCTGATCGACATCAATCGCCTGCCGCTCGGCGGCATCGAGACGGGGCCGTTCGGCGTGCGCATCGGCGCGCTCGCTCGCATGACCGAGGTGGCGAACGACCCCGCCATCCGCGAGCACTTCCCCGTCGTGCGCGAGGCGCTGCTGAGCGGCGCGTCTCCCCAGGTCCGCAACATGGCGAGCATCGGCGGCAACCTGCTTCAGCGCACGCGCTGTCTCTACTTCCGGGACGTGACCACCCCGTGCAACCGGCGCGTGCCCGGCGCGGGCTGCGCGGCGCTGGACGGCGAGAACCGGATGCACGCGATCCTCGGCGGCAGTGCGCACTGCATCGCCACCTATCCCGGCGACTTCGCGGTCGCGCTCGCCGCCCTCGCCGCCCAGGTGGAGATTCATGGCGCGCACGGCGACCGCACGGTACCCGTGGAAGACCTGCACCGGCCGCCCGACGACGCACCGGACATCGAGACCGTGCTGGTGCCCGGCGATCTGATCACCGGTGTCGTCATCCCCGCCGCGCGCGTGGCGCGCCGCTCGCACTACCTCAAGGTCCGCGATCGCGCGTCGTTCGAGTTCGCCCTCGCCTCGGCGGCGGTCGCCGTCGAGACCGACGGGGACACCGTGCGCGACGTCCGCGTGGCCGTGGGGGGCGTGGCCACCACGCCGCTCCGTCTCCGGCACGTCGAGCAACTCCTGCTCGGCCGGCGTCTCGGCGCGGCGGAGATCCGGGCGGCCGCCGCCCGCGCGGCGGCGGGCGCGCATCCGCGCAGCCGGAACGGGTTCAAGGTGCGGCTGCTTCAGCGCACCGTGGAGCGCGCGCTCCAGGTGCTGGCGGGGCGACCGTGAGCACGGTGATCGGCCGCCCGGTCGATCGCGTCGACGGACGTGCCAAGGTCACGGGAGCCGCTCGCTACGCCGCGGAGCTCCACCCGCCGGGCCTGGTCCACGCCGCGCTGGTCACGAGCACGATCCCGAAAGGACGCATCACGGCCGTCGACGCCGCGACCGCCGAGCGCGCGCCGGGGGTGCTGGCGGTGTTCACGCACGTGAACGCTCCGCGCTTGCCGTACCGTCCGTTCGACGAGCGCCCGGACGTCGATCCGCCGGGTGAGGCGCTTCGCGCATTGCAGGATGCCGAGGTGCGCTTCAACGGGCAACCGGTCGGCGTGGTGATCGCGGAGACGCTCGCCCAGGCCCGGCACGCGGCCACGCTGGTGACCGTGCGCTACGAGACTCGCGCCGCGCGCACCACCTTCGACCGCGCGCGCGGCCGCCCGCCCCACGACGAGGCGGAGGCGCGGGGAGAGCAGCGGCGCGGCGCCGCCGTCCGCGCCTTCACGCAGGCGCCGGTGACGGTCGACGCATGGTACACGCAGCCGCGCGAGCACCACAACGCGCTGGAGCCCCACGCGACGACGGCCGAGTGGCATGGTGAGCGGCTGATGCTCTACGACAAGACCCAGTGGGTCGAGAACGTCGCCATCGAGGTCGCGCACGCGCTCGGCATCCCGACCGAGCACGTGCGGGTCCTGTCGCCGTTCGTGGGTGGGGCCTTCGGCTCCGCGCTGCGCACGTGGCCGCACGTGATCATCGCCGCCATGGCGGCGCGCGAGGTGAGGCGGCCGGTACGGCTCGAGCTCACGCGGCGCGAGCTCTACACCTCCGTCGGATTCCGCCCTCACACCGAGCAGCGGGTCGCGCTCGGCGCCCGGCGGGACGGGCGCCTGACCGCCGTCATTCACGAAGCGACCGCCCAGACGTCGGCGTACGAGGACCACACCGAGGAAACCCCCGTGCCGCCGCGCATGACGTATGCGTGCCCCAACGTCCTCTCGCGCTATCGGCTGGTCGAGCTGGACACCAACACGCCCACCCACATGCGGGCGCCCGGTGTGGTCACCGGCGTCTTCGCGCTCGAGACCGCGATGGACGAGCTCGCGGTGGCGCTCGACATGGATCCGCTCGCGCTGCGCCTTCGCAACGAAGCGAAGCACGACGAGGACGAGGACCGGCGGTGGTCGAGCAAGGAGCTGCGCGCCTGCTACCGGACGGCAGCGGCGCGCTTCGGCTGGCAGCATCGGCTGCCGAGGCCGCGCGCCATGCAGCACGGCCCGTGGCTGGTCGGCTACGGCATGGCCACCGCGGTCTACCCGGCCTATCGCTCGGAGGCATCGGCGTCGGTCACCCTCCTGGCCGACGGGACCGCGCTCGTGCGGACGGCGGCGTCGGACATGGGCCCGGGAACGTATACGTCGATGACGCAGGTCGCCGCGGAGACGCTCGCGCTCCCCATCGAGCGGGTGCGCTTCGAGCTCGGCGACACCGAGATGCCGAGCGCGCCGGTCCACGGCGGTTCGCTCACGATGGCGAGTGTGGGGTGCGCGGTGCAGGCCGCGTGCGACGCCGTGCGCGCGAAGCTCGGCGTGCGCGCGCAGGGTCCGGTGGACTATCCGGCCGCGCTGCACCGCCGCGGCCTCGAGCGGATCGAAGCGACCGCCACGGCGGAGCCCGGCGACGAGTCGGCGCAGTATTCCAGCTACGCGTTCGGCGCCGTGTTCGTGGAGGTGCGGGTCGACGTCGACCTCGGCGTGATCCGGGTGCCGCGCATCATCGGCGCCTACGACGCCGGGCGCATCGTGAACCCGAAGATCGCGCGCAGCCAGTGCATCGGCGGCATGGTGGGGGGCCTCGGCATGGCGCTGCTCGAGCGGGCCGCGTGGGACCCGCGCTTCGGCCGCGTGATGAACGCGAACTTCGCGGAGTACCTGGTGCCCGTGAACGCCGACGTGCCGGAGGCGGAGGCGCTGTTCGTCCCGTCGGACGACCGGCGCGCCAACCCGCTCGGCGTGAAGGGGCTCGCGGAGATCGCGATCTGCGGGGTCGCGCCCGCGATCGGCAACGCGGTCTACCACGCCACCGGGGTGCGCGTGCGCGAGCTGCCCATCACCATCGAGGCGGTGCTCGGCGGCTAGCGAGGCGTAGGCAGCCGCGTTCCCAGGTCGGAGGGTGATTCTCTTCCTGCCCGTCGCGTCGCGCGCGCCGCCGCGGCGATTTCGTCGTCGAAGTCGGGCACGCGCGTTGCCGACGTGTCGAGTGCCGCAAGGCACTCGACAGCCGATGCGACCCTCACCATCACCGGTCTCGGCGCCGACGCGTTGACGATCAGCGGCAACGACAGCAGCCAGGTCGTGCTCACGGGCGCCGCCGCCGTCACGATCAGCGACGTGACCATCGCCGACGGAAGGACCGCGCTCAGCGCAGGCGCCATCCGGAACGGCGGTCCCCTGACACTCCTGCGCACCACCGTCCGGGACAGCGTCGCCGGCCTCGCGGGCGGCGGCATCTTCGCCAGCGGGCCGCTGACGCTGCTGGAGAGTCGCGTCATCGGCAACACCGCCACCGACGACGTCGTGATCGTGGTGGAAGACGTCACACCACCCGCGCTGACCGGCGTCCCCGGCCCCGTCACCGCCGAGCAGACGAGCCCGGCCGGCGCGGTCGTGGCCGTGCCGCTTCCATCGGCGACCGACAACTGCGGATCGGTGGTGCTGACCGCGGACACGCCGTCGATCTTCCCGCCCGGCACGACGACCGTCACGTTCACCGCGACGGATGACGCGGGAAATGCGACGACCGCCACGACCACGGTGACCGTCGTCGACACCACGCCGCCGGCGATCACGAGCGCGGCCGCCTCTCCGGGCTCGCTGTGGCCGCCGAATCACCGAATGGTGCCCGTGACGATCGGCCTCGTGGTCACCGACGCCGCCGCCCCCGCGCCGACGTGCCAGGCCGCCTCCGTGACGAGCAACGAGGCCGTCGACGCACGGGGCAGCGGCCACACGTCTCCGGACTGGATCGTTGACGGTGACCTGTCGCTGGCGCTGCGCGCGGAGCGCTCCGGCCGCGGCTCCGGCCGGGTCTACACGGTCGTCGTCCAGTGCACGGACGCGGCGGGCAACGTCGCCACGACGTCGGTGCCTGTCTCGGTCGCGCACGACCGGGGCCGGTGACCGGCATCATGACGCAGCGCCACGGCGGCGCGGCATGGCGGTGTCCGGATCGCGAAGCCGGCCGGTGCGCTCGGTGGTGTGCCGCTCGGTGGCTAACCGAGCTGGTCGAGGACCGCGAGCACGCGCTCGTTGCTCGAGCGCAGCCCGATCGAGATCCGCAGGTGGTTCGGGAACCCGACCGCGGCGCCGTCGCGCACGAGGATGCCCGCCCGCGCCAGCGCCTCGCGCGCCTTGCCGGCGTCGGCCACCTGCACGAGCAGGAAGTTCGCCTGCGACGGCGGGAACAGGAAGCCGCGCGTGGCCAGCTCGCGCATCAGGAAGCCGCGCTCCTCGATGACGAGCTGTCGCGTCCGGTCGCGGTGCGCGCGGTCTTCGACCGCCGCCAGCGCGGCGACCTGGCCGAGCCGGTTCACGTTGTACGGCGCGCGCACGCGGTTCAGCCGGTCGATCGTCTCCGCGCTGCCCACCGCGTAGCCCACCCGCAGCCCGGCCAGCCCGGCGATCTTCGAGAACGTCCGGAGAATCAGCAGGCGCGGAAAGCGCCGGAGCAGCGCGAGGCCGTCCGGGTAGTCCGGATCGTCCACGAAGTCCCCGTACGCCTCGTCCAGCACGATCAACGGCGGATCGTCGCCGACCGCCTCGAGCAGCGCGGTGAGCGGGCCGCGCGGGATGATGGTCGTGGCCGGGTTGTGCGGCGAGCACAGCATCACCGCCTTGGTGCGGCCGGTGATCTTGCGGCGCACGTCGTCCAGCGCCGTGTGGTAGCCGACCAGGGGGCTCTTCACCACGCGCGCGTTCGCGACCTGCGCGACCGTCATGTACGGCTCGAACGACGGCTCGGGCACCACGATCTCGTCGCCCGGGTCGAACGCCGCGAGGCCGATGAGCTGCAGGAGCTCGTCGGCGCCGTTCGCCACCACGATCTGCTCCGGGCCGACGCCGAGGTCGCGGCCGAGCGCCTCGCGCAGCGCGGTGCTGCCGCCGTCCGGATAGAGGTGGATCCGCGAGGCTTCGCGCGCCACCACCTCGACGACGTGCGGCGAGGCGCCGAGCGGGTTCTCGTTGGACGACAGCCGCACGAGCGGGCCGAGCTCGCGCTCGAGCGCTTCGAGGGACGGGCCCGCCTGATAGGGGACAGTGCGTTCGACGACCTCACGCCAGATGCGACGCATGCCGGGCATTGTAACAGCCGGCTCCGCGAGTGACGTATCTGCGCGTCGCCTTTGACCTTATTCAGCCTCGACGGTACACTCGGTGCCACCATGTCGTCCGCGCTGTATCGTCGGGCGCGCCGCGCCGAGGCCGGCGCCAAGCGCATCGAGGATCGGCGCCGCCTCCGCCTCGACTTCTTCCGTGGTGCGCTCGCGGAAGGCTTCGACTCGCTCAAGGCGATGCACGCCGACGGCGCCTCCGGCCAGGAGGCGGTGCAGGCCCATGCGCGCTTCGTCGACGAGGTCCTCAACGCGCTCACCACGCTGATCGCCTCGGATTCCGCGGCCGACGGCCTCACGCCGGCGCCGTACGTGGTGGTCGCGCTCGGCGGCTACGGGCGCGGCGAGCTGCACCCCTCGTCCGACATCGACCTCATGGTGGTCTACGACGGCGCGCTCTCGCCGTACGCCCAGCGCCTGACGCAGGAGCTCCTCTACGCGATGTGGGACCTCGGCCTGCAGGTCGGCCACAGCGTGCGCTCGCTGGACGACTGCGTGGCGATGGCGCGCACGGACTTCCCGAGCCGCACGTCGATGCAGGAGACGCGGCTCGTCGCGGGCGACCGCCGGCTCTTCACGAAGTTCAAGAAGGTGCTGCGCGACAACGTCTACCGCCACGACTTCGAGCAGTTCCTCGCCACCACGCTCGGCGAGCGCGACCAGCGCTATCGCAAGTACGGCGCCTCGCCGTACATCGGCGAGCCGAACGTGAAGGAGTCGGCGGGCGGGCTGCGCGACGTGCACACCGCGATGTGGCTCGGCTCCGCGAAGTTCGGCGCGCGCACGCTGCGCGAGCTGGCGGACAAGGGGCTCATCACCCCGCGCGAGCAGGCGCTCACCGACGCCGCGCTGACGTTCCTCTGGCGCGTGCGCAACGCGCTGCACCTGATCGCGGGCCACAAGAACGACGTGCTCGGCCGCGACGTGCAGCCACGCATCGCGCGCGACCTCGGCTACGAGGACGAAGGCGAGAGCCTCGGCGTCGAGCGGTTCATGCGCGACTACTACCTGCACGCGCGCGTCATCCACCGGATCTCGCGGCGGCTGATCGCGCGCTGCCAGGAGTCGCTGTCACGCCGGGGCGCGGTCGAGCGCCGCGAGCGGCAGCAGGCGCTCGCCGACGGCCTCGTCTTCTTCGACGGCCAGCTCCACCTGGCGGACCGCAACCCGGGCCTGCTGCGCCGCGATCCGGCGCGGATCATGAAAGTGTTCTGGCATCTGCACCGGCTGGGCTGCGACCTCTCGCTCGATCTGGAGCGCGCGGTGGAGGACTCGCTCGACCTCGTCGACGACGGCTTCCGGCGCTCGCCGGTCATCCGCGATCTCTTCCTCGACATGTGCCGGAGCTGGGGCCGCGTGGCGCTGACGTTCTCGGAGATGCACGAGCTCGGCCTGCTCGGCGCCTACCTCCCGGAGTTCGGCGCGCTGACGTGCCTCGTGCAGTACGACGTCTACCACCGCTTCTCCGCGGACCAGCACTCGCTGCTCGCGGTGGAGCATCTCGAGGCGCTGGCGCCCGGCCAGTCGGCCGAGTCCGAAGGCGCCGCCCAGGTCTTCAACGAAGTGGAGAAGCCCGAGCTGCTCATGCTCGGCATGCTGCTCCACGACATCGGCAAGGCGAAGGGCCACGGCCACGTCGCCAAGGGCATCCCGCTCATCCGCGAGCTGACCGCGCGCCTCGGATTGCCGGAGGCGGACGCCTCCGTGGTCGAGTTCCTGGTCGCCCACCACCTGACGATGTCGCACATCGCGCAGCGCCGGGACATCGACGATCCGAAGACCGTCTCCGACCTCGCGGAGATCTGCGGCGACCCGCAGCGGCTGCGCATGCTCTACCTGCTGACCTACGCGGACATGCGCGCGGTCGGGCCCGGCGTCCTCACCGGCTGGCAGGCCCGTATCCTGTACGAGCTGTACGCACGCACGATGACGCGCCTGACCGCGACGGACGCGGACGCGTCGGACGCGCGCCCCAACCGCACCCAGCTCGCCGAGCGCCTGCACGCCGCGATGAAGGACGAGTTCGACCTGCAGGCGGTGAAGGCGCACGTCGCGATGGTCTCCGACCGCTACCTCGGCGGCACCAGCGTGCAGCGCATGGGCGAGCACCTGCGCCTGCTGCGCCGCCTGGAGAGCGCGCCGCTGACCACGGACCTGTTCCACCATCCCGACCTCGGCTCCTCCGACCTCGTGGTGGTCACGCGGGACGTGCCCGGGCTCTTCTCGCTGATCGCGGGCACGCTCGCGGCGCACGGCATCAACATCATGTCGGCGCAGATCCACACGCGCGCGGACGGCCTCGCGATCGACACGTTCCAGGTGAACGACCCCACCGGCGAGGCCGTGACGTCCGCCGCGCACTGGCGCCGCACGATGGACGCGCTGGCGGCCGTGATCGCGGGCACCGCGTCGGTCGACGAGCTGCTCGAGAAGCGCCGCAAGGGCCGCGCGGAGCGCGACGTGCCGGGGCCGCCGAAGATCACGATCGACAACGCGCTCTCCGAGGCCTACACGGTCATCCAGATGAAGTGCCCGGACCGGGTCGGCCTGCTCTACCTGATCACGCGGACGCTCGCGAACCTCGGGCTCGACATCGCGAGCGCCCGGATCGCGACGGAGATCGACCAGGCGTTCGACACCTTTTACGTGCACGACCGCTCGGGACGAAAGCTCGCCGCGGGCGCGGAGATGACGCGCGCGCGGGAGGGCCTCGAGACCGCGCTGGTGCAGCCGCTCTGACATGACATGCTGAGCCGCTACCGTCACACGACCCGGATGTGGAGCGACCCGATCGGGCGCGCGCTGTTCCGCCTCCGGCTGCGCCCGAACCACCTCACGGTCATGGGCCTCGCGGTCAGCCTGCTCGCGGCGTCGGCCTTCGTCGCCGGTCACGTGCGCCTGGGCGGCCTGCTGGTCGCGCTCGCCGGGCTGTTCGACTTCTTCGACGGCTCGCTCGCGCGCGCCTCGGGGCAGGTGACGCCGTTCGGCGCGTTCCTCGACTCGGTGATCGATCGCTACTCCGACCTCGTGGTGCTGCTCGGCATCGTCGTGCTCTTCGCGCAGGTCCCGCACATGCGCGGCGCCGTCGCCGCCATGGCCGCGCTCGTCGGCTCGCTGATGGTGAGCTACACGAAGGCGCGCGCGGAGTCGATCGGCGTCGAGTGCAACGTCGGGTTCATGGAGCGGCCGGAGCGGATGATCACGCTCGTCGCGGGGGCCCTGCTCGGCCTGCTCGAGCCGGCGCTGTGGGTGCTCGCGGTGCTCGCCAACATCACCGCGGTGCATCGCATCCTCTTCACCCGCCAGTGCACGGTCGAGAAGGTGCCCGCGCGCCGCCGCCGGACGCCGTCGAAAGTCCTCGCGGTCGTGCTGACGGCCGGCGGTGTGCTGACGGCATCGCCGGTGCTCGCGGCCGAGCCGATCAGCCCGGAGACCGAGCGCGCGTGGACGCAGGCGGTCGCCGCCCATCAACAGGGCGTCCCGGGCCCGGTCATCCGCGAGCTCGGCAGCGCGGCGGCGCTCGCGAGCCCCATCGGCGATTACGCCCGCTACCTCGTGGCCGACGCGCTCGAGCGCCGGGGCGACCTCGCCGCCGCCCGCGCGATGGCGGTGTCGGTCGCCGACAGGCATCCGCAGAGCCGTCTGGCGCCGCGCGCGCTGATCACGGCCGCGCGCCTTGCGATGCGGACGGGGGACGACGCGGGCGCGCAGGCGTTGATCACGCGCGCGATCGACGCCTATCCGGACGCGCGCGAGCTGGCGCCGGCGCTGTACCTGCTTGGGCAGACCGGCGAGGCGCGCGGCCAGCGCGAGGCCGCGGCGCTGGCGTATCGCGAGCTGCGCGTGCTCGCGCCGGCGAGCGGCTGGGCGGATGGCGCGGACGATCGCCTCGCGCGCCTGAGCGCCGACGGTGTCCCCGTGCCGCCGTTGTCGATCGCGCAACGGCTGGAGCGGGTCGAGCGGCTGCTGCGCGGCGGCGTGGCGTCCGCCGCCTCGCACGAAGCGGAGGCGATCGCGAGCGAGGCCGCCGACGACTCCATCGTGCTCCGCGCGCTGCGCGTGGCGACCGACGCGGCGACGCGCCTGCGCCGCTGGGAGCTGGCCGCGCGCACGACGGAGATGGCGATCACGCGGGCGCCCGCGGAGAAGCGTCACGCGCTCCAGCTCGAGCTGGGCCGCCTGCTCGTGCGGGGCGGTCAGCGCGACCGCGCGGTGAGCGTCTTCGCGGCGGTCGCCGCCGGCGGCAGCGCGGCGGAGGCCGCGGAGGCGTCGTATCAGCGGGCGCGCGTCCTGCACCACATGGGCCGCACCGCGGATGCGGCGGCCGCGTTCAAGGCACTGGCCGCGCGCTATCCGACCCGCGAGGTCGCGGGCGATGCGCTGTGGGAGCTGGGCTGGGCCGCGTACGTCGCCAACAAGCCGAAGGACGCCGAGCAGATCTGGAGCCGCCTGAGCGAGATCTCCGGCGGGCGCGCGCATCGTATCAAGGCGCTCTACTGGTCGGGGCGTGCGCGCGAAGCCGTGGCGGGCCGCGCGGCGGCCGAGCGCTTCTATCAGCGCGTCGCCTCCGACGCGCCACGGAGCTACTACGGGATGCTGGCCGCGCGCCGGCTGAGCAGCGCGCCGTCGACGACCGGCGAGCCGCCGGTGCGGCTGCCGGAGAACCCGTTGGACGCGGTGGTGGCCGATCCCGGCTATGCGCGCGTCGACCTCCTGCGGCGCACCGGGCTCATCGACTACGCGTGGGAAGAGCTCGAGGACGTGGTGGCGCGCTCGGTGGGGGATGCCACGCGCCTCTACGGCCTCAGCAGCGCCTACGTGAAGGACGAGCGCTACCACCTGTCCTTGCGGATCATGCGCCGGTACTTCGGGTCCCTGGCCACGACAGGACACGGTCCGCAAGCGTTCTGGGAGATGCTGTACCCGTTCGGCTGGCGCACGGAAGTCTTCCAGGCGGCGGAGCGGCACGGCCTCGATCCGTACCTGGTCGCCGCGGTCGTGCGGGAGGAGTCGAGCTACTACCCGCGCGCGGTGTCACGGGCCGGCGCGCGCGGGCTGATGCAGCTCATGCCCGCCACCGCGCAGCCGCTCGCGGCGGTGCGCGGCTGGCCGTTCCGCGACGGCAGCCTGCTCGACGATCCCAGCGCGAACATCCAGATGGGCAGCTCGTTCCTCGCGGGGCTCATGCGCGAGTTCGGCGACGCGCGCCTCGCGCTCGCGGCGTACAACGCCGGCCCCGGCAACGCCCGCAAGTGGTGGAAGGCCCGCCAGAACGACGACCTCGAGTTCTGGGTCGAGCAGATCCCGTTCGACGAGACGCGCAACTACGTCAAGAAAGTCACACTCAGCTGGGAAGAGTACCGCCGCATCTATGCGGACCGCCGATAACGGCCCATCTGCGTCGTCAGCTCGTCGGGGCGCTCCCTGCGACGTACAGGAGTACGTCTCAGTCGGCCCGCTCCTCGCTTCCTAGCATCTGGACCGTTCTCGGCGGCCCGGCGAACCCTGTGTCGCGATCCCGCACGGTTGACCGCAGGAGCGTCTTCGCCGCTTCGCGGCTGGACGCACACGAACGGTAGGAAAAGCATTCCCACCCGCCGGCGCGGCGCGAATGAAGAAACGGAAGGCCCCGTCCAAGGGGTAGGAAGTACAGCAGCAGGCAGGACACCCCAAGGAGGGACCGACTATGAAGCGCGCGGCGGTGGGACTCGCGCTGGCTGGGATGCTCGTGATGCCGGGTATGGCCCGGGCGGATGCCTCGACCGATGCGGCGCTGGGGCTCGGGGCGTTCGCGGTCTTCAACCAGATCCTGGGCGGTACCGGAATCTTCGGGGGCGGGCGCACCGTGGTGGTCGAGCGCCCCGTGGTCTACGCGCCGCCGCCGCCCGTCGTGTACGCGCCGCCGCCGCCGCCGGTCGTCTACGCGCCCCGGCCGGTGTACTCGCACGGCGTGGTGTACGCGCCGGCGCGCCCGGTGGTCGTGTACCCGCAGCCCGTGTACGTGGCGCCCCGGGTGAAGTATCACCCCGGGCACCGTGGCCATCACCACGGCCACGGCCACCGGCACTACCGGCACCACGGGCGCTGATCGGCTTCGACGCACGAACGGCCGGGGCGCCGCCGCCCCGGCCAAAGTTAGCAGGTCTTCGACTAGAATTCCCTCCGACAGCATCGCTCTGGAAGGCCTCAGTGACCTATAATTCAGGCGCCGAGTCTTCCATTCATGCTCATTCAATCAGTTCACATCGAGCGCTTCCGTTGCATCGAGAACGAATCGCTCGTCTGCGATCCACTAACGATTCTCGTTGGACCAAACGGGGCCGGCAAATCGACATGGCTCCAAGCGCTCCAGTCTTTCTATGACGTAAATGCCCGAATGACTCAAGAAGACTTCTACGGGCGAGTCACTGATGATCCCGTCGTCATTCGTGTGACGTATGGCGACCTGCGCCCCGAGGAGTTGAAAGAGTTCAAGGCATACCTTCAGGGCGACACCCTTACGGTCACCAAGCGGATCAAGATTGTTGACGGACGCGTCGAACAGAAGTACTTCGGCGCGTCACACCAATTCGCGCCATTCGCGACGATCCGCGCGATGAAGGGAAAGAGAGATCAACTCGCGGAGTGGAACAATCTTGTCGAGAGTGGTGCTCTGCCCGGCGCTGAGAAGGCAAGGCAAGGTGTCGACCTAGACACCCTTATGCACAACTTCGAGACCGCAAATCCGAAGCTACTCGAACCGGTGGAACGAGAGGAGCAGTTCTTCGGTCCGCGAAATGTCGGCGGCGGCAAGCTCGACAACTTCACGAAGTACGTATACCTCCCGGCCGTCCGCGATGTCGCCGACGATATGGGCGATGGAAAGAACACGACGCTCTATCAGCTTCTCGACGCGCTCATAATGCGCAAGCTCCAAAGCCGGCCCGAAGTGCAGGAGTTTAAGACTGACTTCGGACAGAAGCTTAAAGAGATCTTCCAGCCCGAGAAGATCGCCGAGCTCGCGACACTCGCGTCGGCGATCACGACAACGCTCAGTGACTTTGTACCTGGCGCTGCGTTCGGTCTCAAGTTCGGGGACGTGAAGCTCCCGGATATTCCGACACCGCCCGCGATCGCGAGCCTTACTGAAGATGATTTCGCTGGCGACATTACGCGGAAAGGGCATGGCCTCCAGCGTGCGCTGATCTTTACGCTCTTTCAACATCTCGCCGTGGTCCAACGGGACGAGGCGTCGGGGCCGGTACAGGTCACGCTGTATGAGGACGGAAAGGCTGTCGACGGTGGGCTGCCAAGCGGGCCGGATCTTATCCTCGCAATCGAAGAGCCGGAGCTCTACCAGCATCCCCAGCGCTGTCGGTACTTGGCGGAGCTCCTGATGCAGCTGAGCCAAGATCCAAAGCGAGGACTCGGGTCGCGAAACCAAGTGATTTACACAACCCACTCTTCATACTTTGTGAGCCTCGATCGCTTTAGTAGTATTCGCCTTTCCCGAAAGGCAGCCGGCACCGCCGAGCGACCGGCGCGCGCGACGCTCGCGTCCTTCAGTCTTTCCGATGCCGCGAAGCAGATGGCGGCGATTACGCAGGGAAAGCCCGAGGACTTCACTGCCGACCGTTTTCGCGTGCGAGCCTATCCCGTCATGACGCCAGTGGTAAGCGAGGGTTTCTTCGCCCGCGCGGTAGTTGTCGTCGAGGGTATGACGGAGGCTGGCGCGTTATGGAGAGTCAGTGAACTGCTCGGCGATGAATGGACGCGGCGCGGCGTTGTGCTGGTCCCTGCTGGAGGGAAGAACAATATCGACCGTCCCGTTGTGATATTCCGAGGCCTCAAGATCCCGGCCTACTTTCTCTTTGATGGCGACGTCAGCAAGAAGGGGAAGCAGGCGGAGGAAGGCGAGGTCCGCACGAACCGCAACTATCAGCGGCTCGCCGGTGCGACCGACGTCGTCGACTTTCCGCCGATGACGATCACAGCCACATGGGCCTGCTTTCACGACTGTTTCGAGACGTATTGCAAGAAAGCAGTGGGCGACAAAGACTTCGAGGAATGTCGCGCTGACGCAGCCGCGGAGTTTGGCTACGATGAGCCCGCTGACGCGCTCAAGAACTTTGATGTGGCGGCATCATTTGTTAGCCGGCTGTACGAGAGGGGCAAGAAGCTCGCCGAGATCGAAGACATAATCCGCCGGATCTCGGCTATGGCGTAGAGATCGCGGCGTGCGGCAAGCACGCGTCGCTTCGTAGCGAAGGTCGGAACGTTCAAGATCGTAGGCGTCGCAGAGGGACCGACCGCTCTCGATAGAGACGCGCACAGAACACGCAGGACCGGTATCGGGATCACAATCGGCGTGCTACCGCACCTGATTCAGCGGCGGCTCTCCCCGGGCCACGCGTCGGCCCCAGCGCCGCGCCGGCGATCCGCCGGGTCGCAAGCGCCTCGTACAGCGCGTCCTCGTCTACTCTCCGCGCGCGCGGGGTTGAGGAGCAGCGCGCCGGGTTTCATCAGGCGCAGCTCGCGGGCACCGATCACGCCGCGCGTCTCGGAGGTGAGCGGCAGGGTGGTCGCCACGTGGTCCGCCTGCGCGAGCACGTCCGCGAGCGCCGCGGGCGGCAGGAGCGTCACGTCTCGCTCGTCGGCCGGGAGGCGGCGGCGGATCGCGAGCACCCGCATGTCGAACGCACGGGCGCGTCACGCCAGGCACGCCCCGATGCGACCGTAGCCGATGATGCCGAGGGTGCGGCCCGCGAGCTCCGGCCACGGCGCCGGCGGCGGGGCGTCGACGGCCCACTGGCTCTCCCACACACCGGTCCGCAGCGAGACGTCGAGCCGGCCGAACGCGCGGGTGAGGTGAAGCATCGCGCCGATGAGCCACTCGGCGATGCCGACTTCGTGGCCGTACGCGTTGGCGCGAACGTGCCGGCGAAGGCGAGGCGCAGCGTGCTCACGTGAGGACCATCTGCGTCTGGATCGTCAGCGAGAGCAATCGGCCGCTCGCGTCCGTCACGCGCGTCTGCCACACCATCGTGCGCTTGCCGCGATGGAGCGGCGTGGATTCGGCGCGCACCGTGCCTTCCTTGCAGCCGGCGAAGAAGTTCGTCTTCGACTCCATCGTGGTCGTGCCGGCGCCCGCGGGGAGGTTCAGCATGGTCGCGACGGCGCCGATCGTGTCGGCGAACGCCATCAGCGTCCCGCCGTGCAGGCTGCCGCCGACGGTGGTGAGCGCCTCGCGCACGTCCAGCTCGGCGACCACACGCTCCTGGGTCGCGTCGACGACGCGGATGCCGAGCGTCTCGGCCAGCGTGCCCTTGAACGCGTTGGTGACGGCGGCGGGATCGATGCTCATCGGGACCTCCTGTCGCCCCGGCGAGTGTGGGGCCGGGCCGTGCGTGACTTCAATTACCTCGAGAGTAGTTTGCCCAAGAAAGCGCTCCTGCCAGGAAGTCGGGCCATGTGCACAAAGGAAGGGACGGTTCAGTGCGTTATGGGGACTTTCTCGGAGAAAGTTGAGCCTACGTGCGCGTTTCGGCCCATCGTGACCACTCAGATCGGAGCATCGTGATCACCCGGATCGGTCGATCGTGATCACCGAGATCGGCATCATGACCGCCGACCTCGGGATCGTGATCACCGGGATCGGTCCTCGTGATCAGGCCGCCGGCAGGGCATCCTCCTGGGGGAGGACGGCCGGATCGTAGCGGCGCTGAACGGTCGAAGGCGCCATCCATCCCGAAAGGGGATGAATGGCCACCGAGCGACTGTCCATGCGACACACGCGGGAGATTCTTCGCCAGAAGTTCACCCTGAGCCGGAGCCACCGGGCGATCGCCCAGAGCCTGGGGGTCAGCAGTGGCACCGTCGGGGGGACGGTGCTCCGGGCCCGCGCCGCCGGGCTCGACTGGCCTCAGGTCGAGGCGCTGACCGACGACGCGCTGGAAGCGCGGCTGTACGGCCGCCGCGAGGTGGCCGGAAGCCGCGGCCGGCCATGGCCCGACTGCGCCGCCCTGCATGCCGAGCGCCGCAAGCCCGGCATCACCCTGGAACTGCTTCACCTCGAGTACCTCGAGCAGCATCCCGACGGGTATCGCTACACCCAGTTCTGCGAGATCTATCGGCGCTGGCTCGGCCGCCGGGGCTTGTCGATGCGCCAGGTCCACCACGCCGGCGAGAAGCTCTTCGTCGACTACGCGGGCCAGAAGCCGTCGATCATCGACGCCACGACGGGCGAGGTGATCGCGGTCGAGCTGTTCGTCGCCGTCCTCGGCGCCTCGAACTACACTTACGCCGAGGCCACGCGCACGCAGCAGGTGCCGGACTGGATCGCCAGCCACCAGCGTGCCTTCGCCTTCCTCGGCGGCGTCACCGCCGCGCTGGTCTGCGATCAGCTCAAGAGCGGCGTCGTCATCCCGTGCCGCTACGAGCCCGGACTGCAGCGCACCTACGAGGAGCTCGCCCAGCACTACGGCACCGTGATCGTGCCCGCGCGCCCGGCGAAAGCCCGCGACAAGGCCAAGGTCGAGGTCGCGGTCCAGGTGGTGGAACGCTGGATCCTCGCCCGCCTCCGCCACGAGACCTTCTTCTCGCTCGCCGAGCTCAATACCCGGATCGCCGAGTTACTCGCTGACCTGAACGCCCGCCCCATGCGCTTGTATCGCGCCAGTCGCCGGGAGCTCTTCGAGCGCCTGGACCAGCCCGCCCTCCGGCCGCTGCCCGCGGAGCCCTTCGTTTACGGCGAGTGGAAGACCGCGCGGGTCAACGTCGACTACCACGTCGAGCTCCACGGCCACTACTACTCCGTCCCGTACGCGCTCGTGCACGAGGTCGTCGACGTGCGCGCGAGCGTGAGCACCGTCGAAATCTTCCACCGCGGCCAGCGCGTCGGCGCTCATCGCCGCAGCGACACGCGCGGCCGGCACACCACCGAGGCCGCCCACATGCCCAAGGCCCATCAACGCCATCTCGAGTGGACGCCCTCGCGCATCAACGGCTGGGCGCAGACGATCGGCCCCCAGACGGCCGCTCTCGTCACCGCCATCCTCGCCGATCGCCCGCATCCCGAGCAGGGCTATCGCTCGTGTCTCGGTATCCTGCGCCTGGCCAAGCGCTACGGCCCGGGCCGCCTGGAGGCCGCGTGCGCGCGCGCCGGCAGCGTCGCCGCCCGCTCGTATCGCCACGTCGAGTCCATCCTCAAGCACGGCCTCGATCAGACGCCGCTCCCTGCGGTCGCGCCCAGCCTGGCGCTGCCGCCCACGCACGAACACGTCCGTGGCCCGCAGTACTACCTGTGAAGGAGGACCGCCTCGTCATGCTGACCGCCCCGACCGTAGAGAAGCTGCAGGCCCTCAAGCTCGACGCCATGGCCCACGCGTGGAGCGAGCAGCAACAGCACGCCGAGCTGACCGGCCTCGCCTTCGATGAGCGCTTCGGCCTCCTCGTCGACGCCGAGTGGCTCGCCCGCGACAACAAGCGCGTCACCCGCGCCCTCAAGGAGGCCAAGCTGAAATTCCCGCACGCCTGCCTCGAAGCCATCGACTACCCCGCGCGGCGCGAGCTCGACAAGGCCGTCATCCGCCAGCTCGCCACCTGCCGCTGGGTGCAGGAGCACCACAACGTGATCCTCGTCGGCGCCACCGGCACCGGGAAGAGCTTCGTCGCCTGTGCCCTCGCGGCCCACGCCTGTCGCAAAGGCTTCCGCGCCTACTACCGCCGCGCCCCGCGGCTCTTTCACGACCTCACTCTCGCTCGCGCCGACGGCACCTACGTCCGCCTCCTCGGCAAGCTCGCGCGCGTCGACGTCCTCGTGATCGACGACTGGGGACTCGCGCCGGTGACTGACCAGGAGCGCCGCGACCTGCTCGAGATCCTCGAGGACCGCTACGGCGACCGCTCGACCATCATCACGAGCCAATTGCCGCCGGCCCAATGGCACGACTACCTCGCCGACGCCACCCTGGCCGATGCGATCTGCGATCGCATCCTGCACAACGCCCACCGGCTCGTGCTAAAAGGACCCTCGCGACGGAAGGAGGCCAAGCTCGACGACTGACGCCGCCCAGCGTCGCTGCGCTCCGATCACGATCCGCCGATCGGCGTGATCACGATCGCGCGACCTGAGTGATCACGATCACCGGAATGCGCA
>Ga0194131_10003592_pt1 | contig 24276 bp, 22 predicted proteins | sample TA2KigO120mmetaG_FD_148631 | JGI IMG/M metagenome (GOLD analysis project Ga0194131, IMG submission 148631) | Freshwater microbial communities from Lake Tanganyika, Tanzania - TA2015053 Kigoma Offshore 120m | ecosystem: Environmental > Aquatic > Freshwater > Lake | place: Tanzania: Lake... | reverse complement strand
GAAGAAAAAAAAGATACACACTCCTTCAAATCCGCTACACCAAGATAAAACGTGTAATCTTCCCCAAGGCATATTGAGAATAGGACCTGATGGATTTGAAATCACTTGAAAGCTCTCAAATCCCAAAACTTGTTTAACAAAGAACAGCACATAATAAAAATAGGTCTGAAAAGAACCCCATAAATAGTTATTCCATAACAAATGAGGCAAAAAAGAAGCTCCGATCACAAATAAAGGTAACCAATCTTGCTTTTCATTTTTTAATCTCTCAATAAAATCACTAATGGATATTGTGTAAAAAAAGCCTGAAAGAAAAACTAACGCCGCTAAGAACACCCACACAACTTTTTTAAAAGAAGAATTTAAACTTTGCACTTCACAAATATAAAAGACAAAAACGCCTAAAATAAGAAAGTGTAAAAAAAGTAACCAAGGCTTTCTATTTATTTTAAGTGCTGCCGTTCCCTCCCATTTAGCCAATCCTAAACACATAGCAACAACCGGCGAGATCAGCACCATAGGCTCAATTCCGATAAAGAAATTGATATTGATAACAGAACGAAGAATCACTATTTCCACTAGCGGGAGTATAACTCCGAGCTTCATCCAAAAGGGAATATTGTATTTGGTAAGTACTCGCATAAGGGTTAATTGAATCTAAGCTTCTTATTTAGCGGAGAATTCTATCAAATCAATAGCAAACCCCCACTGAGCATTTGAGAAATCGGAAACAAATTCTAATTGGAGTTTGTCTCCTAAAATATCTGCACTCCAGAAATCATTCATTTTTCCGGTATAGGTCATCGCGATTCTCCCTTGGGAATCTTTCAGGGCCACAGTGTCGTAAGAATTTTCTAATTCAAGCTTCACGAAATGAACTCTCATATGTTTGGCCCCGGTTTGCACAACTTCAAAAACCTGCTTGAAGTTATTAGAATAGGGATGGGCTGTTTCGATCGTTTTGGGTAATTGATTCCATTGAGTGGGAGTCGGGATTTGAGGGGTAACTACGTTTTTGAGAAGAGAGTAGGCATTTAATCGCCCGCCCGAATTTAATTTTTCTTTAACATAGTAATGCATAGGTATAGCGTTTCCAATTAGCCTTTTTTTTATCTCATTGGGGGTTAGGTTCGGCTCTTGAGTCTTTAGTAAAGCTGAGGCCGCCACCACAAATGGAGCAGCGAAAGAGGTGCCATCCATAAAGCGATAGCCCCCTATCATGGTCGTAAAAATCCCAACTCCGGGCGCCGCTAAATGCACCGAATCTTTACCGTAACTTGTAAAATCCGCCATTTCTCCTCGAAAATCATGAGCCGCTACACTCACTATATTCGAAAGTCGAAAGGAGGCCGGATAAATAGGGCGCTCATCAGTGTCATTATCTTTGGGTTCATTTCCAGCAGCGCAGACGACTAAAACTCCTTTTTCGTTTGCCCACTGGATCGTATCAAAGAGGGCTTGATCAAATATCGTCCCTCCCCAGCTTGCATTAATAACTTTAGCACCATTTTTAACGGCATACTCAATCCCTCTCACGGCCTTTTCCGTCGAACCGGTACCATTACTATCCAAAATTTTGACGACCATGAGAGCTCCTTTTTCGATAAGGCCTCGAGTTCCTAAACCGTTTTTCGCGTCAGCTCCTATCACCCCAGCCACTGAAGTCCCATGGTTGTTGTCGTCTTGAACATTGTTATTATTATCCACGAAATTCCACCCATGCAGGTCATTAACAAATTGATTATGATCATCATCAAGTAAGTTAGGTTCGAGCTCTAAGAGATTGACCCATAAATTATTTTTTAAGTCCTCATGGTTAAGATCTATCCCTGAATCTAGAATTGCAATCACTGCATTTTTTGTTTCCGCTAGAGTATCCCAGGTTTTTATTGCCCCGATATCAATCCCCTTGATTCCGTTTCCAAGATTCTCGATAGTCTGTCCGAGATTAGAAAGTGCCCAGGATTTATCCATCTGAGGATCCTGTTGTTCTAGCGCACGATAGGTATGATTTCTCTGAATTCCAATAATCTCTTTCGGAAAGGGAGAACGGCTTTTTCTATTTTCCCTGACCAAAGCAAAACGATCTTCTGGCCCAAAAGAAGAGACCAATGAAAAATCTTTCACAGTTGAGAGGACGGTGGCCCACGAATCACGCCCCGGCTTACGAACTAAAATCCATTCGTCTTTGCTCTTACTTTGAGCCTCAACCCAACAACACAGAGTAAGAGCAAGAACCCAGATAATCGATTTACCCCTCAATGAGAAACTCATAACTTCTCATCGGTTAAATTTTTGTATTATTTGATTTTTTTGTGCGTCTTACGACGACTTAAATTCAAAAAAAATATTTTGGCGCATCATTACAACTAAGGGAATCGTCGCGTTAAGTCATTAACGCTGCGCAATTCGCCTTGGAAGCTTTCTATTTTTACCAAATTGACGATATTTTCGTTGAGCCAGAGCAAATATCGAAATACCTTTGACAGAAAGTTGAATTCCCATCTGAGCTAAGTCCTGCCGTAGAGAATTTTTCTCTACCAGTCCAACTTCCTGATTCCCAAAAATTTTGCTCAGCATCTGGTTAAAATTATCCAACTTAACCTCTTTTTCCTCGGCACTTTTAACTGAGCCATTTCCTTTAGCTTGACCCGCTCCCTTAGATAAGATGGATTCAGCCAAAACGCTTTCCACCGAAGAAGCGATATTCCTAGAATTGGTTGAAGAGCTTTGAACAATTCCGGATAAGGTACTGCCATTTTGAGAATTATTTTCAGTGTCTTTTGATGCGGTAATTGTATTCTCACCAAGCTCACCTACCTTGGCGGAAGCTGCAGCAAATGCATTCCCAAATTTTTCATTGGAAAGAGCTTGGGCCTGCGCTATCACATCGGGATTAACATCTTTTCCTAAGGCCTGCATGATATCGGCTCCGCTTTGAAACTCCCCATTCGACAGGCGAGATTTAAAGTCATCGGCATTAACTCCGGCATCCGACAAAGCCTTGTCGAGTTCGGGATTGTTTAGTGCCTGGCCTACTTGAGGAATCTCAGAAAGTGGCTGAGAACCATTTAACAAAGCTCTTTGATCGCCATTGTAAGATGCCCCTTGCGAGTTTGAAGCCGATTGAGCCAGCTCCATTCCCCCTTTGGCGATAAGATCCCAACCGGCAGCGACTGTAATTGGCTCAATTGATAGCGTCATAGGAACGCCAATCGAAATTAACGTAATACCGGTTGCTAGAGCAACACCGGCACCGATATTTCCCTGACTTTGCGCATTTTGAGCATTAGATTCGCGACTATCTTCTCTGGCTGACTTGTCTTGAAGCGAATTCGGATCAGCTGCGTTTTTTTTAAATAACAATTCGGACAGCCCATTGGCAAAACTGAGTTGAGAGTTAAGTGCTAAAATTATTCCCGCTGTGACCATGATGTTGAATCGTGTTGCCATATTTTCCTCGTTGCTTTTATTTATTTAATGAAATTTTTTCCTCTGTTTTTGGTTTCTTTTTTAAGATCTTACAAACACTTTGAGTTCGTAAAGCCCCGGGTTTTGAACAGATGTCTTTGATTTGATACCCGACAAAAGCCATAAGTCCTTTACCGCTCGTGCGAGACTCATCCCGGATAAATACCAGTTCATTCACTAAAGCCTCTTTCTTAGAGGAACCACTGTTATTGGAATAGGTGTAACCTTCCTCGCTAGCTCCTCCACTGTATTCGCCGCCTAACTCGGCAGAAGCTTTTCGAATGGGCGGAGGAAGCGGCGCATAGTCAAGTTGCCCAACTCCTTGGAAAATCTCTTGAGCCCCGTTCCCGCTATTACCAAATCCAGACCCGGCCCCGCTAGCCCCACCTAACAATCCGTTAGGAGCTCCTCCACCACCCTCTCCATCAGCCAAGGCAGGGTTGACCGGATTGGGCTGAGCTAATTGAGGTACTGACGTAGGACCATTTAAAAACTCATCAGGGTTTGCTGAAAGATTCTTCGAATCGGAAGGATCCTGAGGAGAATTAGCTGCCGAATCTTCACTTGAAGCTGCCGCTTTCACCGGCTTGACTTCATTTTTAGCAGTTTTTGGGGAGATATCGAACTTAAACCCTTCCTTTTCGTCTTTCTTTTCTTTATTACCTCCACTACCAAAACTATTATTATTGTTATTAAGAAGAGAGCTTAAATCAGGACTCTCAGTTTTTTGGTTCAACGCTTTTTCTAATTTTTCACTTAAAGAATCGTGTTTGGGTTGATTCTCCCCAAACTTAGGAGGCTCCGGAGGCTGCGACTTATTCCCATTCCCACTTTCTCCGCTGTCTTTACCGCCACTTCTCTCACCATTAAGTGCTTGCTGGGCGGCTTGTTGAAGAAGGGCATTTTGCAAAGCTTGGTCTCTCTCTCGCTGTCTTTGGGTGGTTTCTCTAGCGGTTCTTTCTTCTTCAAGTTTAATCGTCTCTCCTCTGGCAGCAACTACTTGCGCAAAACGATTCACACTATTTCTATTACCTGACCCATCGTTAGCAACATCAACTAACGCCGCCGCTATGTTTCGTCTCTCATCGTCAGTTTGTAGCTCAGTTCGGTTGCGGGCTATTCGGCTAATGCTTGAAAGAATTCCTTCACTAATTCTTTTACGCAAGGTCTCTGTTTCTGGAGGATTGCTTAAAAAACTCACAAGCCTTAAGGCCGTGGGATGCATCTCCCTGTAGGGCTTGTGCGCCAATATAATATCGAAAACTCTATTAGTTCTATCGATCGAAGTAAGAGGTTGAGAGGGGTTCGTTGATTGTGTGGTTGAGGTGGTAGTTGTTGTAGATACTGCATGACCGAAACCGTTTGCGGTGGCGAATGAAGCCCCCATTAAAACAATCAGGAATAGTTTGTTACTACCGGATTTCACGTTATACCACCTTAAGCAAAGTTGCAGTCTCACTCACTTAAAGATGCAATCTAAGGGCCGTGTATTCTACAGGCTTATTTAGGCACAGGTTCTTTGGTTGTTTCTTAGCCAAAAAAAAACAGCTCTCAAAAACTCAATGAAGTCGAAGATCTTACGATTGACTAAAAGTTAGACAGACTGGTTAAGAAGTACTCTTCTGTCAAAAAGTTTTTATACCTGCACCCTTTGAGTAGTCAGCCCTTCTAAATATTACAAAGATATTAGGGCGAGACGTAAACAAGGCCATCTCGTGAAGTAGCTTTTACCTCTTTCGAAATCGCCCAAAACACCACTGAGAAAACAACAATCACTGCATCTTCCACCACCGTTGCCCATGTCATGGGACGAGCCAGAAAAACACCGAAACAGCCACAGTTCTCCAATTTGAGCCCTCTAAGATTTGTGACCACAGCTAAAATAAGATACCCCAAATTAATTCCAAGAACGCTTAAAGAACAGATTTTGATCTTCTTATTAAAAAGCAAAAAAATACCTAAGATTGCCTCCGTAAGTGAAATTCCCAACGCCACCGCCAATAAGCCCTTGTCCGGTAAAATCTGATAAGTGCTTAAGACTTCGGAAAAACCTCTGTTATCTAGTAACTTCCCAAAGGCGGTCGTGAGAAACAAAAGACCAAAGAAAATTCTTAGAGCCGAGGCAAAACGGTTCATGTTTTGGTCCTTTTATAATTTTTTTAATGCTCGGTTGAAAGTTGAGAGACTCTAATTGGACGAACTAAATGAAAATCGACTCGATGGCCTGTAGAATACAAACTATCGCTTATCACTTTAAGAAGCTTCTGTTTTAAATTGTACTCGACCTGTCCTGTCGTTCTAAAATTGGTGACAATATCACGGCATTCGCTCATCCGACTGTAATTCTCTTTATCGTTCAATGGCGAAAGCCCTAAATCGCCATCAATAGAATTCAAATTCATGTACTGAGCCCTACTGAGCCTACCCACTTTAACCCACAGAGTGTCTAAATTGGCTTGGACGACAAACTGGTATTTTGAGTCGGTATGATCCAAATAGGTGAATAGGACATTTCCCTGTTTATCAAACCACAATTCACTTTCATTAAGTCCGTGATAATGGCGGACTTCGGGCACTCGTTGATCCTCTAGCATCGACTCCCCTACTTTTTTTGCGGACATAAAAGATTTCAGTTGGGATTTGGCGCTAGGAACAAGTTTATCAAACTTAAATCTCATCCAGCCTTCACCTCGCCCTTGGATGAGCACCTCTGCAGCGAAATCATATCCACGCATCGAGAAAAACATCGCTATGACTTGACCTTCAAGGATCACAGGCCAATGCCCAATTTCCTCCACCACCACTCGGACAAAAGAGATATCCAAAATCCGTGCATTAAACTCTCCCCATTTAGCGGAGCACTGGTGCAAGGCCCCCGGAGTCACTAGATGACGGACACCTTGGTTATCCGCTAAAGATTGTTCTTTAACTTCCCCTTGAATTTCTAGTTTTTCATTTTCCATTTGGCTCAGTCTAGAAATGGAACCCTTAGGGATCAAGTCTTTTTTCCATAAATTCTTGCTGCGGCGCACCTATTGAGAAATTAGTGCGTTAATTGATTGCCCAACCTATTTCGATGAAGTAATTTAACGCCCTATCGTCGTTAAAACGGTACCTTAAGGGGAGATTTAAAATGCCCGATTCATCCAATCATGCCATCGTTTTTGTCGCTGCCAAAAGAACCCCATTTGGTTCTTTTGGAGGTAGCCTTAGAGATCTCACAGCTACCGACTTAGCAGTTCATGCAACTCTCGGTGCGATGAAAGAGATCCCAGGAATCGAAAAGGAGATCGACCACGTCATTTTCGGAAACGTGATTCAAACTTCAAGAGATGCCGCGTATTTAGCTCGCCATGTTGGATTGAGAACAAACCTGTCGATTTCTGTTCCCGCTGTTACGGTCAACCGACTTTGTGCTTCCGGATTTGAAGCTATGGAAGATGGAATTAGACGACTTCGGCTCAAGGAGGCCTCAGTAGTTCTGGTGGGGGGCACTGAAAATATGAGCCAAAGCCCTTACGTTTTAAGAAATGCTAGATTTGGCCACAAGTTTGGCCACTCCGAACTTGAGGACAGTTTAATGACAGGTCTGTTTGACACTTACGCTCAGCTTCCGATGGCATTAACGGCAGAAAATTTGGCTACTCAATACAATATCAGTCGAACAGATTGCGACCACTTTGCTCTTCATTCACAACAAAAGGCGACAGCCGCTTCAGAATCCGGGCAACTCGCTGAAGAAATCGTTCCTATCTCCATCAATGAACGCGGGAAATTCAAGGAAATCTTCAGAGACGAGCACATCCGCAAAGAGGCTTCTTTGGAGTCCCTTCAAAAACTTAAACCCGTTTTTAAATCGGATGGGGTGGTCACAGCTGGAAATGCAAGCGGAATGGTTGATGGAGCGGCAGCTTTGATTGTCACAACCAAAGAGCTGGCTCAATCCAGAGGTTGGCCAATTTTAGGGGAATGGATGGGATCTCATGTCGTAGGTTGCGACCCCAAAACCATGGGATTAGGTCCGGTGCCTGCTATCCAGGGGGTCTTTAAAAAACTGGGGCTTTCTAAAGAAGACATTTCACGATTTGAAATCAATGAGGCCTTTGCGCCCCAGGTTTTAGCCTGCCAGAAACTTTTAGAAATTCCAGAGAATAAATTAAATACCGAAGGGGGAGCTATCGCAATCGGCCACCCGCTTGGCGCAAGCGGAGCAAGACTTATTTGCCATCTTCTTTATAGCTTAAGAAAATTAGGACCTTCTTTGGGGTGTGCTTCTGCCTGCATTGGCGGTGGCCAAGGAATGGCCGTCTTGATTCGGGTTTAATCACATTGCGGTTCCCTTTTTTTAACCTCATTGTTGGACTTTGTTGCCTCTTTGCAGGGAACCTCTATCCAACTGTCGAGAGTGATCTGCAGTTTAGAGCGGATCACTATGAAAGAGATCTTAGAAGCAAAACTGAAAAAGGGGTGGGTAAAGCTTGGGTTCGATACCAGGATAAAGAGATATGGGCTGATGAAATTGAACTCGATCGTTTTACCGGAAAAGCCATAGCCAATGGCAATGTCAAACTTCGAGAAAAAAACTTAGAGATTTTCTGTAATCGAGCCATCTATGCGCTCGACGGCTCCGAAGCTCTTTTAGAGGAAGCCACTCTTTTAATAGGCCAAATGGTCGTCACGGGAGCTACAGTAAAAAAAACGGGGCCCAATCGCTATGAGCTGACTGAAGGCATTTACACCAACTGTAATACTATTCCCATTTCAGATAGAACTGCCGGCAAATGTCTTTTTGATTGGAAACTGTATGGCCGAAAGTTTGACTTAACGGTCGATGGGTATATTTACGCCTATGATGTCATCATCTACTCCAAAGATTTACCTTTAAGCTATCTTCCTTTCTTCATCGCTCCAGCAAAGAGTCGACGACAGACCGGTCTTCTCATGCCTTCTGTCACCACTAGCAATCATGTGGGAACCGGTTTTTCGATCCCCTTTTTCTGGGCAATGTCCCCGTGGCAGGATCTTACTTTTACCCCTACTTATTTTACGGTCGCTGGTTTTCACTTAGGAAGCGAATACAATTACGCATACTCCGACAAATCTCGAGGAGGATTTTCTCTTTTTTTCAATGCCCAACCCTTCAATGCGCGGCGGGCCAACCCTGAACTTTTAAATGCTCCGGACAATAATGATCCTACGAATCCGGTTTTTATTCCCAAAAATAAAATCTTAAATTTCGCTGGAGAACTGGCTTTGACCCTGAAAAACACCATTCATTTCGGCGAGGGAATCCTCGCAAGACAATCGGTGAATTATGTGAGCGACCCTTTTTATGTTCAGGACTACCCCAATGATATCGGTCTGGGAAAAAGCAACTTAGGTTATTTAAGATCTCTAGCTACTCTCACCTACCCGACTGAAAAGACCCTTTACTACTTGGGAATAATTCATCACCAGTCTCTTATCGTTTCAACCGACTCTCCTCCAACGACCCAGCCGGAGAAAAAAGCCGATCGAGGTTCGCTAACCCAACTTCCTAGGTTGGGGCTCTCACAAAAATTTTCTGAAATAACAGATCGATATCTTTACTTCGAATTTGACTCTCAACTTAATCACTTTTGGCGACCTGCAGAGAGCTTTGACAATAATAAACCCCTTCCGGGAGATAACGACATCACACCGGGGGCTCCTTTTCAAACCGGCGACTTTATACGAGAGGGGCAAAGAGTTCAGTTTGAGCCGAAATTAATTGCTCAATTTCCACTGACCAAAGGATTAGAAATCCAACCCCTCTTTCGAGGGCTTTTCTCAGCTTACCATTTTGACCTTCCTAATTCGACCACACCCCATCGAGAATCCCTCTCAACTGAAATTCCTTTGTCTTTTTATCTTTCAAGAAGATTTGACTCACCCTTTCTAGGTCTTAACAAAGTAAGCCATCTTATCCAACCCAGATTGATTTACGCAAACTTACTCTATAAAAGTCCCATTCCCTCTCACCCTTTCTTTGAAACCACTCATCCCTCATTTGATCGAAATGACCTTGTCAGTAATTTTGAATATCTTAAGTTAGAACTCATTCAGCGCTTTCGCAGACAAGTCGATAAAGAATCGGTTCGATTTATTACCTTTCAATTATCCAACCAATACAACTCACGAATCGACCGAAGTGATATTAGATTTTTTGATCCTACTCTTAATCATCACCTAGGACCGCTGGTAGGCTACCTAAATATTGAGGTCAGCTCACTTTCTGCTACGCTCGAGGGCTATTACCAATGGGAAAAAGACTCAGTCCCAGGTCAAAACCCGAAAAATGAATACTCTTGGACTTCAACTTTAAATTATAATTTTGGGCAGGGAGACTCAGTCTCTTTAAGCACTCTTATACGAAATGCAGTCGACGCCACTCAAGATGAACAACTTGTTTCGTTAGGAGTTAATAAATCTCTTCCTGTTTTTCTCAATCTTTCTGCTAATACAAGTTACTCGACGAAACGAGGAGAATTGAGAAGCTACGAATGGGGAGCCCATTTTGCGTCCAAGCCTACCTCATGCTGGTCGCTAAGCGTCCTCTCAGGCAGAACCCTAGCACGACAGACTTATGCTCGATTTCTCTTTACCTTAAACCTTGGAGGTTCAGTTGGGAGTCTCTGACATGAGCACACTTTGGATTGTAGGAACTCCGCTTGACGATGAGGGGAAACTCTCTGCTTCGGCCATCGAATGTCTCAATTCGGCCGATCTTATTATTGCAGAGTCGAAGAAAAATGGATTTCGCTACTTAAAACAGACCGAGTTCAAGCAATCCACTCCACTCTTTTTTCTGGATCCTTTTCGCAATGAGATACACAAAGAAATTCAAACAACGCTTAGACAAATAGCCAAAGAAAACAAAAAGGTAGTGCTTTTTTCAGACACCGGAATGCCTATTTTATTTGATCCCGGTTCCGAAATCTTAAAGCTTGCTCGGGAACTAAAATTTACCATCCGTTCTATTCCCAATGCCACCTCATGGGGAACGGCCTGTGCCCTCTGCGGATGGGGGCCTCCGTTTCTGATTCTAGGTTTTTTGTCACGAGAGATTGCGGACCGAAAAAAACAACTAGCTCAAATAAAAAACGCTTCGCATCACACCGTACTAATGGATACACCTTACCGATTTGAAGCTTTAATAGATCATGTCACCGAAGTGTTCGGGGCGAAACAGGAGGTTTTTCTAGCTTGGGAGCTAGCCAAACCTCAGGAACGTTTGATTTGGGGCTCCATACAACAAATTCAGCGCGAAGCAGAACAAAATTCGCTTAAAAAAGGCGAGTTCATTCTTATCATTCGGGGAAATTCTCGAGTAAAATAAGAGGGTGTCAGATATTGCAAATCACGAAGCTCCGGGGCAAAAGTTAGCTTTTGTCCTGCCGGCAGGCGGAGCTAGAGCCGCTTATCAAGTAGGAATTCTTCGGTATCTGGGACAAGCTTTCCCTAATCTCACGCCCAAAATTTATTGTGGAATCTCGGCTGGCTCCATAAACGCCTGTTTTTTGTCACAAGGACAATCCTTTTCTAAGGGTTCGGAACAACTATTCGAACTTTGGAGCACACTTCAATTCGAGCAAGTTTTAAAAACCAATTTTAATTCTCTCTTCTCCATGTCCTCTCGCTGGATTTACGACATGTTTCTCTCCAAAGTGACACAGAAGCTTTTATTAAAATCTCTACTCGATGCCAGTCCGTTGGCTCACACACTTCTTTCTCATATTCACTTTTGGAAAATTTCAAGAGCCATTCGAAGTGGTCTCATCGAAGGACTTTCCATCAGTGCGACTAATTATCACAATGGAAACACAACTATCTTTTTCGATTCATGTAAAGAATTGCCTATCTGGGTTCGAGAAACTCGTAAGGCGGTTCGCACCCAAATTCATTTACGCCATGTGATGGCGTCGTGTTCAATTCCCATTTTATTTGAACCCGTTCGCATTGGTGATTTCCTTTATGGTGATGGATCTCTCCGATTCAATTTTCCTTTCAGTCCGGCAATCCACTTAGGAGCTACCAAAGCTTTGGCCATTGGAATCCGTTGTTCATATCCTCAGAATCCCTTAGGATTTCGCCCAGAGCATGTTGGAATGGGATTTGTCGCAGGAGCCGTTTTAAATTCAATATTTTTAGACAGTATCGAAGCTGATTATGAGAACATGAATCGAAATAATCGTATTGCTGATGGGATTCACGTAAGAAAAGTGCCTTCTTTACTCCTTCGACCAAGCCGAGATCTTGGGGCCCTTTCAGTTGAATTTATCAACGAAGTCCCATTTCATTTTAGACAATTTTTAAAATCGACCGCTTCACCTAAAGAACTAGGAGATTTATTAAGCTATCTTATGTTTTCTACAGGCTACATCAATACACTGTTAAAACTGGGAATGAAAGATGCGGAACAAAACCACAAGGCCCTTGAGGAGTTTTTTTCTACCTGAGAAGGAAAAGAATCTATCGTAGCCCAGTAATTTTCATACCCGCTCCCTTTGAGTGGGCTTTTTAAGAGGTTCAAACGGCCATGAAGTTGGTTTAAGGCGCTAAATTTATTGGCCGTTTGACGATGAGGTGAATTATCAAATGAAACTCCAAGAAAACTTATCAAATCTCATAACCTTGGTCCTCTATAAGTCTTTGCAATTTTTAAAAAAAATATATCGGACCAGCCTCTTAAAAAACCCACTCGAAGATACCCGCTCCCTTTGAGTGGGCTTTTTAGTCGATAGGAAATCCGAGCATCGCATTAAAACTAAACTCCCCGCCGAAAACTCCAACCTCAGCTCTAAAAGCTCTACCTCTAAACCTTGTTAAGCGAATCTCTCCCCCAATCCCAAGCCCCAATTTAAAATGTTCTTCAAAGACTTGCTTCAAAGAAGATCCAACCCCCAGCATGTTAGCATATCCCAATAAGGTTAAAGGCCCCCAGCTTTTCCACCGTCCCTCCGTCGATAAGGTAATTAAAGAACGTTCGATAAACCTCGTGGGCCTTAATCCACTCACTGGCACCGTCCCTGAAGCTTGTGAAAACCAGTGAAAAGGGGCCGAATCACTCACAGTGACTAGGGAGACTTGGTTCTTTAAGACAATAAAAGTTGAGAGCGGTCGATAGTCTTCAATTCCCGCCATAAGCCGCTCAAAACTTCTTGGACTACCGAAATTTTCTCTTGGAAGATAAGCTTGCAAAAATGCCTTCTGGCCCACATAAGGCTCGTATTCGCTATCGCGACTGTCATAGCCAACTTCTAAAGTGGCTCCGGAATCAAAAGCGTTGGAGAGATTAGGCAAATCCGTGGGCATCTCTCCCCCTTCAATTTTTCTTAAGTGAGAAGAATGGATTCGATACCCAACTTTGAAATAGGCAAGTTCGGCAAAATAACTTTTAAGTGCAAAATCCAAAATACCTCTATCAATATAGAGATCCTGGCTCTCACTTGGAGAGCCGATGCCTAAACCATGGTGTTGCTGAATTCCATGCAGATATTGAAATCTCGCAGAGAGCAGACGATCTTTAAAAATTTCCGCATCTTCAGCTTTTACCTCTCCACCAACACTTCCTCGATGAGTCACAAACAACCGTCCCATTAGACTTCGACTCTTGTCCTCAATCGCACTATCCCGATATCCCAATTGGACACCAAACCCTTGAGGAAAATTTCCTGCTAACAAGGGAAATAAAGACAGAGGCAACCCGTCGGTTTCTTTATGTTGGAAAAAGTTCTGACGAGCCAAGCCTTCCTGATACCGCAGCCATTTGCCTTGAGCTCTTCTGATTCTCTCGATCCAAGGCAAAATCAGGCTCTCATAGTTTTCTATTCTTCTAAGCAACTCGAAAGCCACCAAAGCTTTTTTAATGTTAAGTCCATAAAGGGGTGGCAGTGAGGAATAGACTCGCCCCTCAACGTAGAGTTTCTCAGGATGAGGAATTAGAGTTTTCTCCAAAACCATCCAGTAGTTTTCAAGCTTCTCATTAACGTTGAAAGATTTCCACGGAGAGATTCGATTTAACCACTCGCTTTTTAAAATAAAACAGGCCAATAGTATTCGGTGAGAATTTAAGTCAGTTGATTGAATGAGCTCTTTAGCGGGTAAGGAATCACAACTTTCGACACCCCAATAAAGATACTTCTCAGCGAGATGGGGAAGTGACTGTTTCCAAGACTCATCGAATGAGGAAAGAGTTAATAAAACCGCTTTAAGTTGATTCTCTTGAGTTCCCAAACTCCACTGAGAATGAATTTCATCAAGAGGAACAATGTCGCTTTTAACAGAATCGAATAGGGTGATACCCCACCCAAGACACGGCATCAGATTTAAGACAAGAAAAAGGAAACTTAAGCAATATTTCACTGCAAACGACTAGAAAATTTTATTCATCGGAATCATCATCGCTACCTTCAACCACGCTACTGGGCAGAGCTGTCGATTTGCCGTTGATTCCATCTCGTAAGATACGACTAGGAGTGAAGGTGAGAACCTTACGGGCTGAGATCTCCATCGCTTGCCCAGTTTGAGGATTTCTACCCATTCTAGATTTTTTGGCACGAACCCTAAACTTACCAAAGCCCGAGATTTTTATGGAGTCTCCCTTACAAAGCTCTTCTTTCATGCTCTCAAACACTAGCTCCACTAAGTCGGCCGCCTCTTTTTTCGAAAATCCAACCTTTTCATAAACCGAATCGATGAGCTCTGCCTTGGTGAGTGTCATATAGTTCTCCTGGAACGCCCCCGCCTCAGGGGCCATTTGAGTGAAGCTATTAATATTATAATAATATTTTTCTTAAGGTACAACCAATTGATTGACTAGAGAACATCTCTTTGCGTCATAGCTGATGATGCGCAATCTGAACTACCTGGTTCCTAGTGATGTTTAACGACACTCTGAGTATAATTCCCATGCTTCACCAACTCCTCTTTCGTAAAGATGAAGTCACTCCGGTCGAAGCTTGCAAGCTCATAGGTGGGTCCCATGCGAATCGCATCCACAGGACAAGCCTCTTCGCACATTCCACAAAAAACACATCGAAGCATGTCGATATTAAATTCTTTAGGATACTTTTCTACTTTAGGATCCGGGTGCTCTGCTGCAGTGATATGAATACAGGCCGCAGGACACGCCGTCGCACATAACATACAAGCTGTACAACGGATGTCGCCATTTTCTTTCACCGTCAAAATTTGTAGCCCGCGAAATCTTGGAGAATATTTTCTCTTTATCTCGGGATAACTAATCAGCGGCATTTGCCCAGGCCTAAGAACATTTCTAAAAAAATGGCGAGCTGTGACCATAAGCCCTTTCAGGATCGCCAAAAGATAGACTCTTTGAGAAACTGGGAGCTTGTATTTAACTTTTTGCATACTTAATACCTTCTGCTCTTCCCACTACTCCAATGTTGACTCCTGAAGGAGGCATTTTTCTCCAATCACTTCTCGCGCCTGGAAAAATAGCTTCATTGGATAGACGCTTAAATACCGTTTGAAATCTTCCTGAAGGGGACACTGTGCGATCATTACCCTGTTTTAATCCAAATACCAAAGCATGAACGTCTCTAGAAACATGCTGCCAGGGCATCGAAGCTTTCACTTTTTGGATAAACCCTAGAGCATTCACCATCGTTCCCGACTTCTCAAAACTTGATGTGTTGGGCAAAATCCAACTCGCTTTTTCAAAAAGAGCCACTCGAGTCGTCGCATGAACTGTAATCACCGTTTCTTTTGGCGCTTTGAGAAGAAGTTCCACCGCTCCCGGCATGAGCACCCCTTCTAAACCTAACAAAAAGAAATAGTCGTATTCTTTAGACTCTAATTTTTTAATGACCTCTTCATGCTTCATCCATGGAGTTTTTGTTTTCTCCATGATTTGCAAAAAACCTGCGGCATTTGGAGTTTGATCGCGATGCCTTAAGAGTCCATCGTAAGGATTGCGGTCCTCAACCGTTTTTTCGTCCACGATCCAAGTGAATTCTAAAACCCCCATTTGAGAAAAGGTTTCAATGGCATCAGCAATCTCTTCGTTCGTCATTTGAGTCGAAAGCCCTACCAAAACTCGTTTGGGATTGGAGAAAATGTTCTGAGAGGCTTGTTTAAAAAAGCCCTCCCAAGTCTCCTCAACACGTCGCTTATCAGATTGTTTCTCTGGACTTTTAATTCGAGTGTCGTCACCGATATATTGAACATTCCACCGCCCGGTATCACACATCCAACTTTGGTTTACATCGGGGTTTCTTCTAGGTTCCACACGGTAGAGTTGGGTCGTTTGCGGATTTACAGAAACTGTCACGTTACAGCCTCTGGCGCACTGGGTGCAGACCGAGTCATTTCTATCTAGAAACCAAACCCGTTGTTTAAATCGAAACTCTTTTGCAGTTAGAGCCCCAACTGGGCAAATATCGGCTAAATTGCCAGTATAGTCATTTCTTAAAGGCTTTTCATCATAGGTTCTAAGAATACTTCGGTCCCCTCGATTAAAAATTCCCAACTCGTTTGTCTTAGTGACTTCAGCGGTAAATCGTACGCACCGGGTACAAAGAATACATCGCTCATCGTCCAAAACGATTGTTCCAATATCAACCACTTTCGGTTTGTGGTTCTTGGAATCATATTCGACGCGGCTCTTATAAAGACCATAATCTTTGTAATAATCCTGAAGCTTGCACTCGCCAGCTTTATCACAAATCGGGCAATCCAAAGGATGGTTAATCAAATGAAGTTCTAAAACTGATTGAACCGTCTCTTGCACTTTCGCAGTATCGGTCCTAACCACCATTCCATCAGCTACTGTTGTATTGCAGGAGATTTGAAGGCGAGGATTTTTTTCGATTTCACACATGCACATCCGGCAAACCCCTGCAATCGAGAGGTCGGGATGATAGCAATAATGAGGAATAAAGATTCCCGCAGTCTGTGCTGCTTGGAAAACGGTCATGCCGGGCTTAGCCACAACCGTTTTGTCATTGATCGTTAGCTTTATTTCTTGGGGAGCTTCACTCAATGGCTGGACCCTCCACACTGTTTCACCGGACATCCTTTGTGCTCAACATGGGCTTGAAAATCGTCAGGAAACTTTTTAATAAATCCAAGAACCGGCATTGCCGCTGCATCCGACAAAGCACAAATCGTCGTTCCCATCATGCTTTTCGCAGTTTTATTTAACCCATCAATATCAGCCTGCGTTCCCTCACCCTGAGCAACTTTCTTAACCGTCTTATAGAGCCACCCCGTCCCTTCTCGACAAGGAGTGCACTGGCCGCACGATTCATCCCAATAAAACTCCGAAAGATGCTCAAGTAATTTTAAAAGACAATGATGTTCAGGAACGACGATAATGCCACCCGATCCTAAAAAGGTCTCAAATGTGGTCATCGATTCGTAATCAAGAGTGGCTATCTCAACTTCAGCGGGTGTTAAAGGCGGTGTAGAACTGCCTCCAGGAATCACGGCTTTAAGTTTAGCCCCGTCTTTCATCCCTCCGGCTAATTCATAGATCAATTCTTTTAAAGGAACGCCCATTTCAACTTCATAAGTACCAGGTTTATTCACCCAACCACTAATCGAGAAAAGTTTTGTTCCTTTGCTTTTCCCTCGGCCGTACTGCGTATGGGCTTCGCCCCCGTTCTCAATGATCCATGGAACAGCACAAAGTGTCTCGACATTGTTTACTACGGTAGGACAGCCCAAAAATCCGGACACGGCCGGAAAAGGAGGTTTAAGTTTTGGATAGCCCTTTTTCCCTTCGAGAGACGAGATTAACCCTGTTTCTTCGCCGCAGATATAGGCCCCTGCCCCTCGATGAAGAACGACATCCAAATCATGGCCGCTACCTAAAATATTTTTACCTAAATACCCTCTTTCGTACGCCTCTTCGATAGCTTTCTCCACGACTTTAGCGGCGTAAGCATATTCTCCTCGGATATAGATATAACTTTTGTGACATCGGGTCGCAAAACTTGAGACAATAATACCTTCGATCATACTGTGAGGATTTTTTTCGAGAATCACTCTATCCTTAAAAGTCCCAGGCTCCGATTCATCGGCATTGCAGAGCAAGTAGATAGGTTTTCCCGAGTTATAGGGAACAAATCCCCACTTATTTCCAGTTGGAAAGCCAGCCCCGCCACGACCTCGAAGGCCACTCTTTTTGACCTCTTCAATGATCTGATCGGGTTTCATCCCGAAAGCTTTCTTTAAGGAAGAATACCCACCTACACTTTCATAGACGGGCAGAGACTTTAAATTTTCTTTTTTGATATGCTTAAATAAAATCTTTTGTTCGTCGGTCAAAAGAACCGAGGTCGTATTTACTGGCATGAGAGACCTGGCCTTTCTTCAGTTTTTCCCGTTTTTAAACGATGGATCAATTCTTTAAATGTTTCCGGGGTTAGATTTTCGCAATATTCTTCATTAACCTGTACCACTGGGGCGGTATCGCACGATCCTAAACACTGAACCGGAACCAGACTAAACATTTTATCTTCAGTCACTTCATGAAATCCAATATGAAGTTCATCTCTAGCCACTTGAATCAACTTTTCTGAACCCATCATAGAGCAGGTGATATTGTTGCAAATTTGCAAACAGAATTTTCCCATGTCTTTGCGTTTGAACATCACATAAAAAGTGACCGCTTCATAAACATGCGAAGGAGGCATACCCAAAAGGCTCGCAACGTAATCCATCACTTCGTTGCTTAAATATCCAAACTGTTCTTGGGCTAGCCAAAGCGTCGGCAGTAAAGCTGAAGCTTTGGTTTCGTATTTGGCTACGATCTTCTCAAATCGGGCCTGATTTTCGGAAGTAAAGCTTACACTCATCGATCTAACTCTCCTGCCACAATATTTAAACTTCCTAAAGTCGCCACGGCATCACTCACAGTTTGTCCGATACACATTTCTGGGAAGGCTTGATAGATGGCAAAACAGGGTGGGCGCACTCTCACTCGATACGGTCTTCCTTGGTTATCGGAGCCCACATAAAAACCTAGCTCCCCATTGGCCGCCTCAGTACAAGAATAAACTTCTCCCACCGGAGGGCGAATCCCATGCATAATTAACTTAAAGTGGGCCATGAGCCCCTCAATACTGTTGTACACTTGATCTTTGGGAGGCAAACAGATCGCCCAATCGTCAACATTCACAGAACCACCCGGTATATCATCTAAAGCCTGTTGAATGATTTTTAAACTCTCTCTCATTTCGCCCATGCGAACCAAATATCTAGAGTAAGTATCACCTTCAGTTTGAGTGACAACGTTCCAAGAGAATTTGTCGTAGTCGTAGTACGGCATGGCTTTACGAATATCATAAGCAATTCCGGTAGCTCTCAAGCAAGGGCCCGTAAAACCATATTCCAAAGCGTTCTCTTTTGAGATGGGCCCTACCCCTTTGGTTCTATCTATCCAGATGCGATTGTTGGTTAACAAAGTATCCACCTCATCCAAAGTCCGAGGCATATGATTAACCACTTTACGGCACCACTCAAGCCACCCTTCGGGAAGATCTTGGTACATCCCTCCGACACGAGTAACACTTGTCGTTAAGCGCGCACCACAGAGGGCTTCAAAAAGATCGTAAACATTTTCACGTTCTCGAAAAAAATACCAAAAACAGGTCAGAGCCCCAAGATCTACAGCGTTGGCCCCGATGCAAACCAAATGATCGATAATCCGAGAGAGTTCGCAAAGAATCACTCGGATTCTTTGACACCTTTTGGTGACTTCGATTCCCAAAAGTTTCTCAACCGACATGACATATCCGACATTATTCATCATGGCCGACACATAATTAAGACGATCGGTAAAAGGGATCACCTGATTCCAAGTATGGGTCTCGGCCATTTTTTCAAAACAGCGGTGCAAATATCCAATCTCAAGTTTCATGTTTCGGATGATTTCCCCTTCCAACTCCACAAAAACACGTAAGGTTCCATGGGTCGCAGGGTGAGAAGGCCCTAGATTCAAGCGCATGTACTTAGAAGATTCAGGCGGTGTTAGCGTTGTGTGCATTAGAGACCTTCAGATGAAGTGGTTGTTTTGAGCCTCTGGTACCGATCCGAAGGATAGTCTTTCCTTAAAGGATGCCCTTCAAATTCAGCATGGCAAAGAATTCGAACTAAATTAGGATGCCCTTCGAATTTAATTCCATAGAGATCCCAAGCCTCTCTCTCAAACCAATTGGCCGCTTTATAAAGGTCATGAATAGAAGCAATCGTGGGATCCTCTTCAGGTAAAAAGACTTTAATACGAATTCGTCGATTTTGAAGCAAAGCCACCAAATAATAAACAACAGCAAAACGTTCGGGCGTTTCCGGAACATACTTTAAATAATCCATGGCAAAAAGATCCATCATCACATCAAAACAGAAATTAGGATCGGTTTTCAAAAATTGGATGACTTGACGAAGCGATTCTCTGCGAACGGTGAGAGTCGTCTCTGCGAGAAATTCCTCAACAGCTAAAATTTGGCTCTGAATAGCTTGTGGTAAATGAGGCAAAATATTAGCGAGCAATTTTATGTCTGTCTCTAACACGGACAATGCCCCCCTTAGTAATTTTTTCCTGTAACTTCAACATCCCGTAAATAATCCCTTCAGGAGTGGGAGGACATCCAGGAACATATACATCCACAGGGATAATGTTATCGATCCCCTGCATGACATGATAAGCTCGATAGAACCCACCGCTCGAAGCGCAGACACCCACAGCAATCACCCATTTGGGCTCTAACATTTGATCATAAATCTGCTTTAAGATGGGTCCCATCTTTTCAACGACTGTGCCCAACACCAATAAACAATCGGCTTGGCGAGGGCTAAAGCGAACCACTTCAGCTCCAAATCGAGAAATGTCATAATGGCTTCCGACCGTCGCCATATATTCAATGGCACAACAGGCGGTCCCAAAGGGAAGTGGCCAAAGAGAATTTTTGCGCCCCCAATTGATAAAATCCTCAAGTCGGGTGGTGAAGGCAACGTTCTTCAAATCGGCTTCTTCGTTAGACACTGTAAGTGGGTGTTCTGACATAGAAAAAGTCTATCCTTCTCCTTAAATAAAGGCACCGTACTTTCGTCGGTTATTTTAAGTCAGTCAACCTTAAGATGGGAAGTATTTTGCGCTAATTATACTATGCGCTAGACTTTAATTCCGAGCTCTCCTGCCGCTGGAAAGATAGGCTAGAGGGTCTGTGGGATAACTTTTCTCTCTAACCTCAAAATGAAGGTGTGGTCCTGTCGCTCTTCCACTCTCCCCGACTCTACCGAGGGACTGACCTCTTGAAACAAAATCCCCTTTTTTAACGAGAATTTTTGAAAGATGGGCATAAACGGTAGCAAAGGTGTCAGGATGACGAACAATCACCATATTTCCATAGCCGGAAATTTTATTTCCGGCATAAATCACATGCCCGGAACGAGATGCGCCCACTAGGGTTCCTTTCGGAGCCACGATATCAATCCCATCGTGAGGTTCGCCTTTTCTTCGACCAAATTTAGAGCTTAAGACTCCGACAACAGGCCAATTGAAGCGAGGTGCTAAACTTGAGGGGTATCTTCCCTTTCGTCTTCCGTTTTTCGCCATCATAAGGGCAGCATCGGAGTCGGGTGAATCATCAAACTCTTCCTCCCCTTCATTCCATCCGGGAATACTTTCATAGGGAATGTATATTTTATCTCCTACTCGAATTCCCTTTTCGATGCCTTGATTAAAGCGATGCAGTTCAGCCAAGGCCACCCCATAACGAGCCGCTATTTTTTCTTGGGTCTCCCCTTTTCTTACTTCATGATAACGAGATTGAATTCCAGCACAGGCCGAGAGCACTAGAAGCAAAACAAAGAACAAAAACAGATCGCAAATCTTTTCTCGTCCTACGTTAAACCTCATGTTTCCGTTGCCCCCTCTTAGCAAGGTAAAACTTCAGGTAAAACTGCTTAAATTAAAGAATCTGTTGTTGGAAAATAAGAGAGCTTCAAACTGCTCTAAAGCAACTTAAAAGCTAAAATAGTTTATCACAGCTTAAATGAGGATTAACGAAGAGTTCATACCCGCACCCTTTAAGCGGGCTTTTTAAGAGGTTCAAACGGCCATGAAGTTCGTACATGGTGCAGCATTAATTGGCCGTTTGATGATGGGATTATTTATCAAATGAAACTCCAAGAAAACTTATCAAATCTTATAACCTTGGTCCTCTATAAGTCTTTGCAATTTTTTAAAAAATATATCGGACCAACCTCTTAAAAAGCCTGCTTAAAGGGTGCAAGTATGAAGAGTTCTCTTAAGAGTCGTATAAAATTCATTATGGGTACAATCAATATGGATAGGCACCATGGAAACGTAAGATTGTTCAATCCAATGACAATCAGATAGGGAATCCTCCTCGAAACGCTCGTAAGGGCCACCAATCCAATAATAGTCTCTTCCTCTAGGATCCTTTCTCTTGGTCACTTCATCTTTGTAATATCTAAACCCCTGACGAGCTACTTTTAAGCCCTTCACTTTTTCAATAGAAACATTAGGGATATTTACATTCAAAAGAGAATGGGATGGAAACGGGACTGACAAGGTCGCCTGTAAAACTTTCTTGGCTATTTTTGCAGCCATGTCAAAACGCAGCGGTTCCTTCGCATAGTTGGGAACAGTGGCTGCCATATCGACTAAAGAAAATGCGTAGCTTCGAATGTTCATCAAAGCCCCTTCTCGGGCTGCAGCTACCGTTCCAGAGTAATAAAGATCGGTTCCCAAATTAGCCCCTCGATTGATCCCAGATAAGATCACATCGGGTCGGCCTTTGACCACTTCGCGGATTCCTAGATAAACACAGTCGGCCGGAGTCCCAGAGGTCGAAAAATAATGATTTCCTAAATCTTGAATTCTAAGCGGTTTGTGAAGAGTCAAACTATGCCCCGCGGTACTTCGTTCGCGGTGAGGAGCAACTACAAAAACTTCTCCAAGATCCTTAACCGCTTCGGCCAGCGCTTTGATACCGGGTGATTCCACTCCATCATCGTTCGAAATTAGGATTTTCATTTTGCCCCTTTGTTTAGAAGATAATGTTCGATAAACGGTTGTAGATTACCTTCGAGAACCGATAATACATCGCCGACTTCAAATTCGGTTCGATGGTCTTTACAAAGACGATAGGGGGCTAAAACATAGGATCGAATCTGGCTTCCCCAGGCAATGTCCATTTTTGAGTCTTCAACCGCTTTTTTCTCTTGATTTCGTTTTTCTATCTCTCGCTCAAAAAGACGCGCTTTTAAGATCTTCATCGCCATCGCTCGGTTTTGATGTTGAGATCTCTCATTTTGAGACGAAACCACAATCCCACTAGGAATGTGGGTCAACCGAACGGCAGAGTCGGTTTTATTCACATGCTGTCCCCCGGCGCCTCCTGCTCGGAAAGTATCAACTCTAAGATCTTTGTCCAAGACTTCGATTTCAATATCCTTCTCGATATCGGGATAGACAAAAACGGAAGCAAACGAAGTGTGGCGACGCTTGTTAGCATCAAAGGGAGAGATTCGAACCAACCGATGAACCCCGTTCTCAGCTCCTAGTAACCCAAAGGCATAGGGCCCTTGGACTAGAAACGTACAGGACTTAATACCGGCCTCTTCCCCTTGAAGCTGGTCGATCAGACTGACTTTAAACCCTTGATCTTCACAGTATCGGACATACATCCTCATCAGCATCTGAGCCCAGTCTTGAGCTTCGGTTCCTCCGGCTCCTGCATTAATCGAGACAAACGCATCGGCAAAATCATTGGGGCCTGAGAGCATTTGCGCTAATTCCATAGCGCGGATTTGTTTCTCTAAAGAATCAATCTCTTGGGCGACCTCTTTGATATTTTCTTGCGAAGGTTCCAGCTCAACTAGTTCGATAAGAGCGGTAGTGTCTTCTATTTTTTGTTTAGCTTGATTGACTTTATCTACGCTGGTTTGAAGTAATGCTTTTTCTTTGAGAATAGCTTGAGCATTTTTTTGATCTAGCCAGAAAGATTCTTGGGCTTCTTGATTTTCTATTTCAGAAATACGGAGTCGTTTGTGGTCGACGTCAAAGTCGCCCCCTGAGCAACTCAAATCTCTTGGAAAGAGATTGGGTATTTCGCTTCAACTCTTCAAAATTATAGGTTTGAAAATCGTTCATATTCTCCTCACATTACCAAGGAAATAAAATACCGTTTTAGAAGCACCGACGACCGGCCCTCATACAGCGCGCCACTCTTCGGCAGCACCTTCTACTAAAGCGTCCAGAGAAAAAGGGGCGACCAAAACCGCCACCAAAACCGCCAATACTAAGACTAAATCCAAACGATCTATATCTTGGGTACCCCCCATAACAAGGGTATGGGTAGGGATAGGGATAGGGATAAGGATAGGGGTAAGGAGTTACCGGAGCGAATCCCATACCGTGGGTTCCGAAGGGGACAGCCTGAGTCCTTACGACTTGAGTCACTCTAGAGACTGGAACTAAAACTTCAGCCTTCGAAATGGCCGAACCGAAAAAAATAACCGAACTTAACAATAAAAGTTTAGTCAACTTCATCTAAAACCTCATACAAACAACTTTAACTTCAACCAAACCTTCCCCCAAAAGGGAGGTTCTCGTCGAATAATCATAAGCAACCCACATGCCACCACCGCGATGAAGACTTCTGAGGCTCAGACGAATGTCACAGGATTTATTTAAACAAAAAGTGTCACGATAGATGTCGTGTATTCTATCAAGATACGCGCCTTAGCTTAGCTTAGCTTCGCAACGCACCGTACGACCTACATTCTCCG